>ERZ794962.6-NODE-6-length-61678-cov-10.638609_pt1 | contig 61678 bp, 62 predicted proteins | sample MGYA00375739_ERZ794962 | MGnify/ENA primary metagenome ERZ794962 (study PRJEB30138, sample SAMN05968710) | food fermentation metagenome | isolation source: fermented_meat | host: spontaneous_fermented_meat_time_7_first_replicate;spontan... | place: Italy | collected...
CAGAATTAGAACGAGTGTTTAGAAAAAGATGTGCCATTTATTGACATAGGAGCAAACTACATCATAAAGTATCCTGAAATAAAATATGATGCAGATGAAATAATTATATATATTATTGCTGTTATATAACTATTTAACACATATAGATATAGCTTTGTACTAGTTAGAGAATATACTCCATAGAAAATCATAGATAATTAGAAAGACAGCAATAGAACTTGTTAAAAATAATTTTTTTTTTGAAGACACATCTTTTCTTAATAAAAAGTTACATAATGCAACGAAAGAAATTACAACCGAAAATAATATAGTTTTTACCATTTTACTGCACCTCCAACACAAGAACCGCCAACATTTCCCCAATTTATTTTGCCGCCGATAATTTTACTCATTTCATTTTTATTCAATAGTTCTTTTTTCATAAGTATAACCTCCTAGTTACCTAATAATCCACCAATGCATGCGGCAGATCCGCCGATTACTCCAAAATGTGCTCCAACGAATGCTCCTGGGATAGCACCTAATCCTGCAGCTAGGCCACCGCCGGCTGCCCCAGCTACTGTACCAGCACCAATTCCTTTACCAATATCCTTTAGACAATCTTTTGAACTGTAACCTCCCGCGATCTGTTGTAACTCTTGATTGTTTAATTTTTTTACCTTGTGCATGATGAAACACTCTACTTTAAATAATTTTTATTACATACAAAAGATAGCATGATAATTTTTACTATTGGTTAATATTTCTCAAAATAGCTTTTTTTTGTCGTGAAATGAAATTTTAGTTGATGGAAAAGGTATAGTATTATCAATAGTTTCTTATATTATAAAAGTATCAATTATAACGTATTCTTAAATAAAAGTCAAGTCCAGACTCCTGTGTAAAATGCTATACAATGTTTTTACCATTTCTACTTATCAAAATTGATGTATTTTCTTGAAGAATAAATCCATTCATCATGCAAGTCCATAAGAACGGCTCCAATTAAGCGATTGGCTGATGTTTGATTGGGGAAGATGCGAATAATCTTTTCTCTTCTGCGTACTTCTTGATTCAGTCGTTCAATTAGATTGGTACTCTTTAGTCGATTGTGGGAATTTCCTTGTACGGTATATTGAAAGGCGTCTTCGAATCCATCATTCAATGATGCGCAAGCTTTTGAATATTTTGGTTGATCGATATAATCATGAATCAATCGATTTTTAGCCTCACGCGCTAAGTTAATATCTGTGAACTTAAAAATTCCTTTAACAGCTTCTCTGAAAGATTTTGAATTTTTTTTAGGAATGGTGGTAAAGATATTTCTTAGGAAGTGAACTTGGCATCTTTGCCAACTTACGTTGGTGAAGGATTTTCTAATGGCAGAGACTAATCCTTTGTGCGCATCAGAAATAACGAGTTCCGTACCTTGTAAACCGCGTTCTTTTAGGTATTCAAAAAATGTTGTCCAGGTCTCTTCGCTTTCGCCACTTTGAATCATGAAGCCGATAATTTCACGGTCGCCATCTTTGGTTATTCCAATCGCTATATGACAGCTTTTTGAGAGTACTCGATTTTCTTCTCGTACTTTTATATAGAGTACATCGGTCATTAAGTAAGGATAATTTTTTTCTGATAATAAACGATTCTGCCACTCGTTAACCATAGGTTCTAGCTGTTCTGTTAAGCTAGAAACGAAGGACTTAGAGACGGATTTACCACAAAGTTCTTCCACAATTTTTGATACTTTACGAGTTGAAACGCCTGATACATACATTTCCAACATTGAAGCCATGAGGGCTTTTTCGTTTCGTTGATAACGTTCAAACACTGTGGGTGAAAAATGGCCATCACGTGTTCTGGGTACTTTTAATTCTAGCGTGCCTAAACGTGTCGTAAAGCTGCGCTCATAATAGCCATTTCGTTGACTTTGTCGGTTTTCTGTTCGTTCATATTCTTTTGCTTGAATATATTCTGTTCGTTGATTTTCCATTAGTTGATTAAATACCGTTGTTAAAATATTTTTAGAAACGTCATCCTTTACAGAATATTCAATAATGCTTTGAATCTCTTCGCTTTTCAGTGTAAAATGTACTTGGGTCATGTAAAAGTCCTCCTGGGTATGTTTTTGTCGTTAAAAACATTGTACCGTAAAAGGACTGTTATATGGCCTTTTTACTTTTACACAATTATACGGACTTTATCGTTTACTGGAATCAATTGTGATTTTGGTCGGGATGTTAGCTTGTCTTGGTATTTTAATCATTAAATACAAGATGACACCACATATTCCAATCTTAATGGTTTTTACAGTGCTCTTATTTTATGGCAAGTTTCGTGGTTATTCTTGGGATGAAATTCATGATGGCATAGTTGAAGGGATTAAACCGGGGATTATTCCGCTTATTATCTTTTTACTGATTGGCGTGCTCGTGGCAACTTGGATTGCTAGCGGGACCATTCCAACGATTATGTATTATGGGTTTAAGATGGTATCGGTTAAATTCTTTATTCCAACTATTTTCCTATTGTGTACTGTGATTGGGATTACCGTGGGTAGTTCGTTTACAACCATTTCAACAATGGGGATTGCCTTTTTAGGAATTGGGCATATATTGGGGTTTTCAACCGCATTGACGGTGGGCGCCATTGTATCAGGTGCGTTTTTAGGGAATAATCTCTCACCTTTGTCGGATACCACTAATTTAGCATCAGGGATTGCTGGGATTGATGTTTATGATCATATTAAAAGTATGGCGGAAACGGCACTGCCAGCAGCGCTAATCTCGCTCGTCTTTTATGTGGTGGTCGGTAGTAGCTCGAAATCAGCTAATATGGCCGGCATTCAGCAAATGGCAGACGTATTGATGGCACATTTTGATATCTCATTTTGGGCGATTTTACCCGTCATCATCTTGTTTATTTTTGCATGGCTAAAAGTACCCGCAATTCCGTCGTTATTAACCAGTTCATTTAGTGCTTTGTTTATCACACTTTTTAGAAGTAAACAGCATTACAGTCTAAAAGTATTGTGTGACATGCTAATGAATGGGTTTGTTGCAAAGACGGGTAATCGCCAAATGAATGTGCTACTTTCAAGAGGCGGGATGGCAAGTATGTTAAATTCAGCTGCCCTGATTATTCTTGCTTTATCACTTGGCGGCTTACTGATTAAGTATCAAGTGGTTGAAGTGCTGATTACAAATATTCAGCAGTTCGTTAACACACCTGGGAAGCTGATTATGATGACCATTGTGAGTGCGACTGGGATTAACTTCTTGGTTGGTGAACAATATTTGTCAGTTATTCTTTCAGGAGAAACGTTCAAATCAGCATATGATAAATTGCCATTAGATCGTAAGTATTTAAGTCGAACGCTTTCTGCCGGTGGTTCTGCAGTCAACGCCTTAGTACCATGGGGCGTTAGTGGGATCTTCATAGCTGGGGCCCTCGGGGTTAATCCAATTGACTATGTACCGTTTGCGACTTATTCATTTATTGAACCAATTATCAGCATTGTGATTGGTTTTACCGTTGTTACTTGGCGCTATAGAAAAAATCAAGCGAAGTAATGGAAACTTCCTCAATCAGGAATTATTTTTGATTGAGGAAGTTTTTTATTTTTAACTAAAACCACGGTATAATAGACGGAGTAAACTTAAAAGAAAGAAAGTGACTCACAGATGGCATTAAGTTATGTGGATAATCCGCAGGTTCAAAAAAAATCGTTGGCGAATATTGACGGCTGTCGGACTATTTACCTTCATGTCGACGCTTGATGGCAGTATCGTTAATATTGCACTTCCAGTCATGAGCCGTGATTTAAAGATTCCGATGAATCAAGCGGAATGGATTGTGTCGATTTATCTGATTATGATTTGTGCCTTATTATTATTATTCGGTAAAATTGGCGATGCTTTTGGGAAGGTCAAAGTGTTTAAAATTGGAACCTTCTTATTCGTGATTGGTTCCTTGTTGTGTGGCTTTAATGGCGGCTTACCATTGTTATTAGGTGCACGCGTTCTTCAGGCTTTAGGGGCATCAATGACGATGAGCAATAATAATGGGATTATTACCGAGGTTTTCCCACTGAAAGAGCGTGGGCGAGCGTTGGGGTTAACCGGATCATTCGTTGCGTTAGGTAGCATTGCCGGGCCCGGGATTGGTGGGCTAATCTTAGCGCATTTTAGTTGGGGCTATATTTTCTGGATTAACGTGCCAATTGGAATTTTAACCATTATTTTTGGGCATTTTATTTTACCGAAGGATATTGTTAAAACACATGAAAAAATTGACTATGCTGGGTTTGCCAGTTTTGTAGTTTTAATTGTTAGTTTATTCCTCGGCATTTTCATCGGCCAACAAATTGGATTTACCTCACCAATTATTTTAGCGGCCTTTGTCGTTGCCTTAATTAGTGCTGGCATCTCTGTTTGGATTGAACAACATGTAGAACAGCCATTATTATCGTTTAGATTGTTTAAAAATATCGATTTTAGTTTGAGTTTACTCTGTGCGTTCTTAATTTTCATCGTTAACTTCTTCTTCAATGTGATTTCACCATTCTATCTGGAAAATGCGCTAGGCTTAGCGCCTAATCTTGCCGGTTACAGTTTAATGATTTTCCCAATTGTTCAAGTGGTGGTCGCACCGATTGCCGGGAGTATCTCGGATCGAATTGGGCCAGAAATGTTAACCTTTATCGGGTTAGTGTTGATTTCGATCAGTCAGGTCGGTTATATGTTGATGAATCTACAAACACCGATCTGGTTATTCATGTTCTTCGTTGGCTTAGTTGGGCTTGGGAATGGGATTTTCCAAGCACCGAATAACACGATTGTCATGAGTTCCGTCGGTGTTGAAGATCTAGGGATTGCTGGCGGGATTAACGCCCTCGCGCGGAATCTTGGGATGGTCTTTGGGATTTCATTGTCAACGACGGTTTTATATGCCGCAATGAGTCGCAATTACGGGCAAAAAGTGACGGGGTATATTCCAGGTCACGCGAATGTGTTCATTGCTGGGATGCATGATGCCTTTATGGTTGCGCTAGTGATTTGTTTAATCGCAACGGCTCTAACTGGTTGGCGGATGTTGAAACATCGCAAAATAGCTTAACTATTCAAAAATAGCGCCGCTCATCAAAAAGATGGGCGGCGCTATTTTTGTGGATTTAATTAACTTCTTTTGGTCCGCTGTTAGCAGCGGTTTGACCTTGGGTATAGGCCAATAAGTGTTCGCGCAGATCATTTTCCATGTGGTTGAGTTCTTTTTCAGCCACTTGGCGTTTTTCGCGGCCTTCTTGTTGAATCTTGAGGGTTTCTTGTAAGGTTTCAACAAGATCATTTTGTGTTTTCTGTAAGGTTTCGATATCAACGACGCCGCGTTCATTTTCTTTGGCGGTTTCGATTGAAGACATCTTCAACATCGCACTATTTTTCTTCAAGAGGTCATTGGTCGTTTCAGACACTTGTCGTTGTGCAGTGACCGCATCTTTTTGACGGAGCAGGGTGAGGGCGATGGCAACTTGGTTTTTCCAGAGTGGAATCGCCGTGTTAATGGAAGCCTGAATCTTTTCAGCTAATGCTTGGTTGGTATTTTGAATCAAGCGAATCTGTGGTGCTTGTTGCAACGTGATTTGCCGTGCTAATTCTAAATCATAAGTTCGTTTTTCCAAGCGGTTCTTGAATTGATTGAGATCATTAACTTCTTGCACGACCATTTGATTATCGTCATTTTTGGCGCGTTCCATGGCTTCTGGAATCGTCGTTGTTTCTAATTCTTGAATCTTCAACTGACCAGCAGCAATATAAATATTGAGTGCATCGAAGTAGGCTTTATTCTTCGCATACAACGTTTCAAGCGTCTCATTGTCACGCATTAATGCATTTTTTTCTTTGTCCAATTTAACGGCAATCCCATCAATTTGGGCGCCAATTTTTTGATATTTCGCAGTGATTTCATAGACCGACTTCTTAATCTTGCCAAACATCCGCTTGAAAACGTTGCTGTCTTCGGCGCGTAATTCGTCAGGATTGGCTTCGTTTAAACGGTACATCAATGACGTTAATGCGTCACCAATTTCGCCTGTTTCTTGGCTTTGGACTTGGTTGAGCATTGTTTGGGAGAAAGCGCCGAGTTTCTTTTGGGCTTGAGCGCCGTAATTCAAGACGGCTTGTTGGTCGTTGACGTCCAGTTGTTGTGCCAATTGTTCGGCCTGTGCTTGTTGTTCAGGGGAGAGCTTATTGATAATTGAGGCCTCTGCCTGGGGGGCTGCTTCCTCAGTGACAACTGGCGCACTTTGGTCGAAAGGATCTTTTAATAAATCATTCATTAAATCGTTTGTTGGATTGGGCGTTTCAGACATTAGTCTTCCTCCTTGTGATCTGGGGTGATTTGTTGTTGAGCGACGGAGACTTCTGTGTCTAAGTCATCGACGTCTTCGGCCACGAAATCCGCGTAGTCTTGTTGAATCTGTTGACTAAGCGCATCAATTGCCGCAGCCGATTTATCTAAAACGAGATAGGTATCGGCTGTCTTGACTTCATGATGGTTAATTTCGATGTATTTGCTAGTCAGTTCATTGATTGATGGTAAGTGCCGGTATAAAAAGTCGCCAGCATTGTGAAGCCGCTTTGGATCTTTCACAATCGCACGAAAAAGCGATTGGCTGACCTTGGTTGTATCGTGATTTAAATCGATTGCCCGTAATTTAGGAAGAGCTTGCATGTTGGTTGCAAGTACCTTAATTTGCGCTTCGGCTTGTTGCATCGTTTGTCTGAAAAAGTCAATTTCGTCATCACTCATGCCAGCATCTTGGTAGTGTTTCAGCATTTGTGGTGAAATATGCTGATCTTTTTTATATTCTGGTTGTCGTTTAAGCCGTTTGAGGCTGATTGTAACGTAGATCAGCCCTAATAATAAACCAAGGCTGAACCAGATGAAATTATCCCAATCACCATAAATATCAAAGCATGTTGCCAAAATTGGGATTGAGACAAGTGTAATGAGCATGCCTGTGCACCAAATCGTTATTTTTTTAAACATAATTGTCAGCTCCTGATTTAATTGATGCCTTCATTCTAACAGGAATTAAGGTAAAAGAGTATCCGCCTAAGGATGGATTTTTAATTCGGTCGTGAACCTGAATTTAGCATTGACGATGGCGGACGATTTTAAATGCGCGTATAATAGCGATTAAACGGTAAAGGTGGCATTAGCAGATGGATTATACAGAAAAGGTCCTCTCGGAAGAAACATTATTCAAAGGCCAGATCATTGATCTTGCCGTTCAACAAGTGGCACTGCCAAATGGACAAACCGCAAGTCGCGAGATTGTCTATCATCATGGGGCGGTTGGCATTATTCCGATTACGGCGGATAACCGCATCCTTTTAGTGCGACAATGGCGCGCCCCCATGCAACGTGAAACGTTAGAAATTCCTGCTGGAAAGATTGATCCAGGTGAAAAGAACTTAGATCAGGTCGCACTACGTGAATTGAATGAAGAAACGGGTTTGACGACGCAAAAGCTCGTGCACGTGACGGATTTCTTTTCATCACCCGGTTTTTCAAATGAATTAATGACTTTATACTACACTGATACACTAACGCCGGTCACGCATAAGCGCTCGCTAGATGACGATGAGTTCTTGAACGTCGAAAAGTTGACGTTAGAAGAAGCACAAGCAGCCGTTGCAGATGGTTTAATCTGTGATGCCAAAACGATTATGGCGTTGTATTACTGGCAATTACAAGCAAAATAGGAGCGGTAGAAATGACGAATGAACCTAAGACGCGCGAAGAATATCGACAACAAAAAGAGGCTGAAGAAGCCGCCTTTAAACAGCGTGATCAAGAGCGCCTCAGGACAGAACGTGAATATGCACGTGAACAACAAAAAGAAGCCCTTAAAGCGGTGACTGAAGACGAACCAGAAACAGCAACGCGTCGGACTAAGAAAGTCGATCCACCAGCGGTTAAACGAATGAAGAAACGGTTGAATTGGGCGATTGGGATTACCTTTGGCTTAATTATTATCGTTTACTTGATTCTTTTTTTCCTATAGAATGGTAAAGTTAATGTTTTTTTAGAATGGAGAGAATTAGTATGAAAATTAGTGTCATTTGCGCCATGGAAGAAGAAATTCGGACGCTTTTAACAAAATTAGAAGATGTGCAACAACACACGGTTGCTGGCAATACCTTTTATAAAGGTCAATTGTACGGTCATGAAGTGACGTTGGTTGAATCAGGAATTGGTAAAGTGCAAGCTGGGATGACGACGGCGATTTTATTAGCCGAAGAAAAACCAGATGTTGTGATTAATACCGGTTCAGCTGGTGGGATTGGTGAAGGCCTTCATGTCGGCGACGTCGTGATTTCAAGCGAAGTCGCTTATCACGATGCAGAAGCAACTGCCTTTGGTTACTTACCAGGTCAATTACCACAACAACCCCAACGATTTGAAAGTGATGCTAAGATCGTTCAACAAATCGAAGCGGCGGCTAAAGCGGTTGACATACAACCACGTGTTGGTTTAATTGTCACCGGTGATCAATTTGTTGCGAGCCAAGATAAAATCAAGGCAATCAAAGAAATTTACCCCGAAGCGCTCTCTTGTGAAATGGAAGGCGCTGCAATTGGTCAAGTCGCAACGCAATTCAAGATTCCATTCGTTGTCATTCGCGCAATGAGCGACGTCGGCAACGAAGAAGCCGGCGTAACGTTTGACGAATTCATCGTAGAAGCAGGCCAAAAATCAGCAGCGATGTTGCTTAACTTCTTGAAGAATATTAAATAAAATGGGTGCGTTCAAGCTCGTTAAAGAAGAAGTGCGTTCAAACCGGGTATATTCCGAGCACTAGTCCAACAAGGCGAATGATTGCTGCAAGCAATCGTTTGACTTGTGTCGCTAGGCACAGGCATATGGTTTGAAAAGCACGTTAAATAAAAGAAGTGCGTCATCAACGGTTAGCTTCTGAGCATTTGCATAACTTAACGAATTAGCGACATAGTCGATGATTTGATAAGTGTAGCAAAGCGCAGGAAACTGTTGATGAAAGCACGTTAAGAAAATAAGTGTGTTCAAACTGGTTATGTTCTGAGGATTAGCAAAATTAGACGAATAAGCGGCGAAGCCGATTGTTTGGCTAATTAGGCTAAACGTAGGAACATGGTTTGAAAAGCACGTTAAAGGAGTCCAACATGGAAAAATTCTGTCAAAGTTGTGGCATGCCACTGACTGCACAAAACCAAGGTAGTGAACAAGATGGCACCAAGTCAAATCAGTATTGCCAACTGTGTTACGTTGATGGTCAGTGGACAGAACCAACAATCACTTTTGAACAGATGCTTGAAAAAGGGATTGCTGGGATTCGTGCCGACCAAACAACCGGTAAGATGAAACAATGGTTCCTAATTAAAAGCTATCCGATGATGCTTAAAAAGATGCGTCGGTGGGCATAAAATATCAAAAGAAACTTATCCTAATGGGTAAGTTTCTTTTTTTGGTTAAATGGTTAAATTCTGCTAAACTAACAACAACGTTACGAATGGAAGAGGGGATGTCAATGACACCAGAGGTGCAGCGGTATTGGCAACAATTCACGGAACAGCAACAGTTATCACCTAATTTACAACCAGCGGAGATTTATTCATTTGGGAATACAGAACAAATGGCCAATGAATTGGCACGATTGGTAATAATCGGTCAAAAAACGGCCACCACTTCTGCGATTGAGTTGTATGAACCCGATGAGCATGTCCCACAAGTGGGGGATTATAATGTTATTTTAGATGGACGAGACCGGCCGGTTGCAATTACGAAAACGATAATGTGCACGATTGTTAAGTATGATCAAGTCGACGCTGAACATGCCTTTTTAGAGGGCGAGAGTGATCGAACGCTTGCTTATTGGCGTTCAGTTCACGAGCCATTTTTTAAGGCTGAGTATGCGGAAGTGGGCCGAATATTTGAACCGACAATTGACTGTTTATGTGAACGTTTCATAGTGGTGATGGGAAAGGAGTGTATTTAGATGATGCCCAAACGATTATCAAAAGGCGATGAGATTCGGGTCATCGCGCCTAGTAATAGTTTGCAAAGTGTTGGCGGATATGTGGCTAATCAACCGGCGAATGATCGATTGAGTGCGCTTGGTTATCAGGTGACGTTTGGGCAGCATATCTTGATAATGGACCAATTCAATTCTAGTCCAATTGAAGCGCGGATTGCCGATTTGCACGCTGCTTTCATAGATGACAATGTCAAAGCGATTTTAGCGGTGACTGGTGGTTATAACAGCAATGAGCTACTTCCCTATATCAATTTTGATTTGATTGCAAGCCATCCTAAAATAATCTGCGGTTATTCCGATTTTAGCGCGCTGGCAAATGCGATGACAGCTAAGACAGGCTTGATAACGTATTATGGACCATCCTATATTTCGTTTAAATTGGTAGATCAGTTGGGCGATTATCAAGCGCATAATTGGCAAAAAGTCATGACGCAGGAAGCTGGACCAATTCGGTTGGCGGCTTCCAAAGAGTGGTCGAGTGATGCGTGGTACTTACCGAATGCAGCGCGGGATTACCAGCCTAATCGTTGGCAGAGTTATACGTCTGGCTGTGTAACTGGGACGTTAGTGGGCGGTAATTTAAATACACTTTATACATTACAAGGGACAGCCTATCAACCGGATTATAATGATCAAGTGTTATTGATTGAGTGCTCAGATGGGTCAGATCCGTTTGATTTTTCACGCAATTTGGCGGCATTATTACAGAGTATGGAACATCCGAAGGCCCTGATTATCGGTCGTATTCCAACCGATGTCGCGCTGAGTGAGACAGATTTAATCGCTATTTTGAATAAGTTTCCGATTTTGAAGACAATCCCCGTTTTGTACAACGTTAATGTTGGTCATACCCAGCCGATTTTAACGTTACCGATTGGACAGTCAATCACGGTCAATGCGACAGAGGGGTGGTTACAAATCGAAGGCGATTAATATAAAATGCAAAAGCGGCGGATGACACAAAAATTATTTTTGTGCCATCCGCCGCTTTTGATATCCGCATATTTGTGCTATCAGTTATATGCCTGCGATTAACAGTAACTACAACACACTCTCTTTAGAGTAATGCTAAAGTTCGTTGCAGTTCCGGTTCTTGTTCAAGTTTTGCGAGTGGTAAGTCATGGGTCACTTGATGGTCTTCATTAAAGACGACCACCCGTTTAGCGACTTGTTTGACTTGAGCCAGGTTGTGGCTTGCAATTAAAATCCCTTTGCCGGCTTGATTGAGTTGTTGGAGCAAGTGGATAATCAGCGTTTGGTAGGCGGCTGATAGGCCGTTGAATGGTTCATCGAGCACAATTATTTCAGGATTCATCGTTAGCACACTGCCCAAAGCGACGAGTTTTTTTTCGCCACCGGAAAGTTGATAAGGGACGCGATCAGCTAAGTGTTCGATTTGTAACAACGCGAGGCAATCGTCAACGCGGGTTTGCACTTCATCTGGGGCTAAGCCCATCTGTTCTGGACCAAAAGCGAGTTCGGCGCGCACCGTTTCGTTAAATAATTGAACGTCACTATTTTGGAATACAAAGCCGATTGCGCGGTGGAGGGCAGTCGCCTGTGCAGGCTTTTTGAGGAAGCGGGCATCGACAAGTTGGTCTTTAAAATAATATTGGCCTGCGCTGGGCTGAATCAAACCGTTAATTAATTTAAACAGCGTCGATTTTCCGGAACCATTAGGCCCCATAAACGCGACGGCCTCGCCTGCATCGATGGTAAGAGAAATATCGTTAAGGCTGTCGGTTTGCGTATAGGCGTAGTGAATGTGTTGTAAATTCAGCATCTGATTACCTCCGAATGAAACAGAATAGGCAAAATAGCCCTAGATCCCAGCTGATTAAGCGCCAGTCGTAACGATTCACTGTTAGCGGCGTCCGCCGGGTGACTTGTCCGGTGTAGCCCCGGAGAATCATCGCATCGTATAACGCGGCAATGTAGTTGCGGGAACTTAAGTAGAGGCGGCCAATCAGTGAACCGACTAAATTTTGCCGTTGGTGGCTTTTACCAGTTGAGCGTAGCCGAATTGCCCAGAGGGATTCTTGTAAAAATTGGGCGAGCAAGTGGCTGTATTTCAGACTAATTTCGAGTGTCAAAATGAGCAGACTGGGGAGTCTTAATTGACGTAAAGCAACAATAAAAGCGGGCCAAGTGATCGTCTCGAGAAAAAAAGCAATATTCAATAACATGATTTCAGTCCGTACGATAAATAAAAGCGTTGTGGCGACTTGGCCGAGCCAAAAATTCGGTAGAATTAATAAAATCGCAATGATACTGATATCACCGACGCGTTTAAAAAGCGGCCATAAATGCTGGCTTGGTAAGCGGCAAATTCGAATTAACGTCAATAAACCAATCAACCAAATTAAAAGTAGACTATGGGTTAACACGAGAATGATGAGTGTCACCAATAAACTAATCAGTTGAATACCAGGCGTTTGATGGGCGGTTAAAGGTTGAGGTTTTGTTTGATTAAAGCGCCGCAGCAAACGATCACTAAAGCGCAAATTTTGAATTAAAAAACGGTCGAATTGCGCGACCGTTTTGGGCGTAGCTTCCGTTGTTTGAAGCCAAGTTGGTAATTTAGGATTGGGTTGAATAATGATTCATCACCAGTTTTCCGATAAGATAAAAAACAATGACGGCTGTTACCGCTGATAAGATGTAGCCAAGTGATAGTGGAACGCCAGCAACTGTGTAGTCACTAAAGAGGGCATTAAAGTTTAAGCCATGGGCCATACCACTTGGTAGACTGTGACCTAGGTGATCATGTTTGAGTTGTGCAACGAGTTCACTTGCGCTCCATTCGCCCCAAGCAGTACCGCTAGCTAATAAGCCAATCGGCGATAAGATAGTCAATAGGCCGATGAAACTGTAAAGCGCGTGATGTAAGCGACGGCTGGTTTGTGGATCAACTGTTTGACGTGGTGCAACGAACAGTTCGTTAGGTGCAACCCGGCAAATGAATTGATAAACGGCGAGGGTAAAGCCGGCTTCAACCCAACCAGCGACTAATAAATGAGCGAACAACATGGCTGGAATTGCAATGTGTAACGGATAAGGAGCATACAAGGGTTGGCCAGCTGCGTTATGCGCAACGAGCGGTTGCAGACCAAGTTCAATACCGGCCATTAATGCGGCGGCATTAATTCCGAGATATGCGCCAACTACGACTCCCACTTTGGGATGGTGTGCTTTTTGGAATAGTCGATAGAGACCATAGCCGACAAATGGCATGGTAATGGCCATGTTGAAAATATTGGCCCCGAGTGCGAGAATCCCACCATCACCAAATAAAAAGGCCTGCATGATGAGTGCAATCGTTACCGCTAGACTAGCGGCGTACGGCCCAATGAGAATCGCTAATAGGGTTGCACCAACAGCATGGGCGGTTGTCCCACCTGGAATTGGCACGTTAAACATCATCATCAGAAACGATAGCGAAGCGGAAATCCCTAACATGGGTACCGTTTCTTTTTTTTCGCTTACTTGGTATTTGACTTTCTTGAGTGCCAAGCCAATGACTGGAATAGCGGCCGCTGCAAGCACGGCACACGTTTGGGGACTTAAATAATTATCTGGAATATGCATACATAAAAACCTCCGCTGATTTGTTCTCGACTATTAAGGATACGCGTCTCATAGCCGTTTTCAATCACGAATCATGTTTACATATGTTAACAAATCGCTAATTGGCGATATTATCAAGCAAGTAACTGACATCTTTGATTAAGAATTTATGCTCGGTGGTTTCAATCACGCCGTCTTTTTTGAGTTGGTTGAGCATGCGATTGACACTACTGCGCGAGCTAATTCCGCAGAAGCCGGCAATGTCTTCGTTTGTAACGACGAAGTCAATCAGGATGCCATCGCGGCGTTTCTTACCAAAGAGATCAATTAAGCTGTATAAGAAGGCACACAGCCCGCCGTTTTTACCGTTCATTACCATTTTTTGCAAGCGATAAATATTCTCGGATAATTTTTTGCGGTAGTAATTTTTAACGTAATTCTGTAACTCGGGGGTGGCATTCACGTAGTTCCAGAAGGTCACACGGTCAATCTGATAGAAAGTTGCTTCATCTGTTTCAACGCGAACGTTAAACGGTTGATCCGTATATTTTGAAATTTCATCCCGTAAAAGTGAAATGACATCCGGCTGGGTAATGTAAGAGAGATTGAATTCACGACCGTCTTGTAAAATGATCGAGTTTTTAATCACGCCTTTTTTCAGAATATAAGTATACCGTTCTTCCAAACCGTGGTACGTCAAGTATGTGTGCTTCTTTTTGGTAATCACTGGGACGTGACGTTCCTCTAAAAAGTTAATTAAAAATTCAATGTCTGTTAAAACCATAATGCATCTGCCTATCCTTTGTGCTGATTTGTTATATTTACTAATCATTAAATAACTTTAATCTAAATTATACGTCTTGAAGACTATAAAGTTGTTATCATTTGTTACACCTAAAAGTAATAATGAAATGTTGTTCATAAATTATACCGCATCCTTTTCAGAAAATCTGTATAATTATGGACGTAGCTTTAAAAAAACATTCAATCAGCATTGAGAAAGGAAGTCCTATAGTTTGGTAGCCATTAAATTACCTTACGATCAAAAAATTATCACGGCTAATATTGCAGACGCGAATTTTGCCGGGAAGCTTGTTTCACAAGCTGCTACGTATCAAAATCCAATGAGCGAAGCCGAAACGGTTGAAAAATCATTGGACAATCCCATTGATAGCCCTAAGTTAGAAGAGTTGGCTAAAGGAAAAAAGAATATCGTAATTATCAGTTCTGATCATACACGACCAGTTCCTTCACATATCATCACGCCGATTTTACTAAGACGGATTCGTTCCGTAGCACCAGATGCACGGATTCGGATTTTAGTTGCGACTGGGTTCCATCGACCATCAACGCATGAAGAATTGGTTAACAAATATGGCGAAGAAATCGTTGCAAACGAAGAAATCGTCATGCATGTTTCAACCGATGACAGCTCAGTTGTGAAAATCGGTCAATTGCCATCAGGTGGCGATTGCATTATCAATAAAGTCGCTGTTGAAGCTGACTTATTGATTTCTGAAGGCTTCATTGAATCCCATTTCTTCGCTGGTTTCTCAGGCGGGCGGAAATCTGTTTTACCGGGTGTGGCTTCATATAAAACAATTATGGCTAACCACTCAGGTGAATTCATCAATTCCCACTATTCAAGAACCGGGAATTTAATGCATAACCCAGTCCACAAAGATATGGTTTATGCCGCTAAACAAGCTGGGCTTGAATTCATCTTGAACGTTGTTTTAGATGAAGACAAGCACATCATCGGTTCATTCGCTGGTAATTTAGAAACAGCGCACAAAAAAGGCTGTGACTTCGTTGAAAGTTTATCAGAAGTCGACAAGATCGATTGTGATATCGCTATTTCAACAAATGGTGGCTATCCACTTGATCAAAATATTTACCAAGCCGTTAAAGGGATGACTGCTGCTGAAGCAACGAACAAACAAGGCGGCGTGATTATCATGGTCGCTGGTGCACGTGACGGGCATGGTGGTGATGGGTTCTATCACAATATTGCTGACGTTAAGGATCCTAAAGAATTCTTAGACCAAGCAATCAATACACCACGGCTTGAAACGGTCCCTGATCAATGGACATCACAAATCTTGGCTCGGATTCTGGTCCAACATCATGTGATTTTCGTGTCAGATTTGGTTGATCCACAATTAATTACAGACATGCATATGGAATTGGCAACCAGTTTAGATGCAGCGTTAGAACGGGCCTACGAGATTGAAGGGGCAGACGCCAAAGTGACAGTGATCCCTGATGGTTTAGGGGTTATTGTGAAATAACAATAGAAAGAATGAGTAGTTTGGACACAACAAATGAGCTACAACAGCTTTTAGAAGCTGTTGCAAACCAAAAAGTCAGTGTGACAGAAGCAACACAGCAACTGGCACATGCGCAGACCATTGATGATTTAGGCTTTGCCAAGGTTGATTTAAGCCGGCAAAAGCGCAATGGCTATCCGGAAGTGATTTATGGCGCCGGTAAAACGGCGGACCAAATCATTGGCATCATTGGTTCATTAAAACGACATGCCGAAAATATTTTATGTACGCGAGTTTCCCCAGAAAAGTACGCTGCGATTCAAGAAGCGGAACCGACAGCAATGTACTATGAAATGGCGCAATGTGTAGTGCTGATGGTTGACCCACTACCAACCACGGATCACTATATCGCCGTTGTCACAGCGGGGACTTCCGACATGGCAGTGGCCGAAGAAGCGGCGGTCACTGCAGAAGTATACGGTAATCAAGTTAAACGAATCTATGATGTTGGTGTGGCGGGCATTCATCGCTTGTTTGAACATTTGGATGAAATTCGTCAAGCCCAAGTTGTCATCGTGGTCGCCGGTATGGAAGGGGCCTTAGCCAGTGTGGTTGGTGGGTTGATCGAAAAACCTTTGATTGCCGTGCCAACCAGTATTGGCTATGGCACTAACTTTGGCGGACTAACAGCGCTGATGACCATGCTCAATAGTTGTGCGTCCGGGATTACCGTCGTCAATGTCGATAACGGCTTTGGTGCGGGCTACTCAGCAAGTATGATCAATCATTTAAGTGACACGGAGGATGACAAATGAGAACTCTTTATTTAGACGCATTTTCAGGAATTAGTGGGGACATGTTCATCGGCGCTTTGCTCGATTTAGGGGTTGATTTCAAACAGTTTGAAACAGAATTGGCTAAGTTGAATGTCCCTGGCTACCACTTACATGCAGAACGGATTGCTAAAAGTAGTATTTATGGCACCGATTTTGACGTCCGTTTGCCAGAAGCCGTGCACAAGGATGAAGGTTTTATTGAAACAACACCGGCACAGCATCAACATCCGCATACACACGCAGCTGGCCATGCACACACGCATCAACACGCGAATGGACACACGCACAGCCATGGGGATGACGTCCGACATTTAAAAGACATTGAAGCCATCATCGATCACAGTGATTTAAGCGATTATGTTAAAACGAACGCCAAACAAGTTTTTACAGAAATTGCGCAATCAGAAGCGGTCGTTCATGACCTACCATTAAGTGATGTCCATTTCCATGAAGTTGGGGCGCTTGATTCAATCGTCGATATTGTTGGAGCGTTTGTCGCCCTCGAATTATTGGCAGTTGATCAAGTCTATTCATCCGAATTAACGGATGGGAGTGGCTTTATCAAAGTCGCGCATGGCATGATGCCCGTGCCAGTCCCCGCTGTGATGCAAATGCGCGTCGGTAGTGCGATTCCAATTAAACAAAACCCAGACTTGCAGACCGAATTGATCACGCCAACTGGGATGGGGATTGTCAAGACGATTGTCGACCAATTCTGTCCAATCCCAGACGATCAAACGATCATTAAAGTCGGCTATGGTTTTGGTAATCGGGAAACACCGCAACTCAATGCATTACGCGTGATGTTGTGCGAAAAAAAAAACTAAGCCAACAGGTCATTGAGGAAAAGACAGATCAGATCTTAGTGTTGGAGGCCAACATTGATGACCAGTCAGCAGAAAGTTTAGCGCCGGTTTTGGATTTATTGATGGACAATGGGGCGCTCGATGCCTTTTTCAGTCCAATTCAAATGAAGAAAAATCGGCCCGCAATTAAGCTGACGGTCATGATTCATCCAGCCGATCAACAAGCCATGACTTATCTGATCTTAAAACACACAGCAACTGTTGGTGTGCGTTACCAGACGATGGGGCGCACCATTATGCCACGTCATTTTATCACTGTAGCCACGCGCTTCGGCGATATTCGGGTCAAAATCGTGAACTATGACGATCTTGAAAAATATAGTCCAGAGTTCGACGATTGTCTGGCTGCCGCCAAGGCGCATGACGTGGCACTTAATCAAGTTTATCTTGCTGTTTATCAGAGTATGCCCGAGTCGGGTCTATCCTGATGTAGCGCGTTAAAGCTATCAAAATTTAGATATTAAATCGTTATTATTTGGAGGAATTTATTCATGATTCATCAGTTATTAGCAGAATTCATGGGCACAGCGCTCATGATCATTTTCGGGGTTGGGGTTCACAGTGATGAAGTCCTCAAAGGTTCAAAGTATCGTGGCTCAGGTCATTTATTTGCCATTACAACATGGGGTTTTGGGATTACAGTTTCATTATTCATTTTCGGAGATGTTTCAATTAACCCAGCCATGGTGTTAGCACAATGTATTTTAGGCAACGTTTCGTGGGCAATGTTTATCCCTTACTCAGTTGCTGAAGTCTTGGGCGGGGTTGTCGGTGCAGTTATCGTCTATATCATGTACGCTGATGAATTTAAAGCATCGGAAGGCAATGTCGATCCTGTTGCGGTTCGTAACATCTTCTCAACAGCACCTGGTATCCGGAATTTACCACGGAACTTCTTCGTTGAATTTTTCGCAACATTTGTTTTCATTTCATCAATTATCGCTATTACACAAATTAAGACACCTGGGATTGCACCAATCGCAGTTGGGTTACTTGTTTGGGCAATTGGGATGGGGATGGGCGGTCCTACCGGATTCGCAATGAACCTTGCGCGTGATATGGGTCCTAGAATTGCTCATGCGCTTTTACCAATTAAAAATAAAGCCAACTCAGATTGGCAATACGGGATTATCGTGCCCGGAATTGCACCATTTGTTGGTGGTCTATGTGCCGCACTCTTTATGCGGAGTTTCTTTGGCATCTAATTTAATCGGAGGAATCAACCATGCGTGAACAAATTAAACAAACGCAAAACATGATGGTCGACTTATTCGAAGTCGCTGCTCATGCCTCACAACCGGGGACAATCTCAACCAGTTTAATTGAAGCGCAACAAGCGCTTTTAACAGCAGAACAACTCTATGGTAGCCTTGATGACGCGCAACAAACCGCTAGTCAATCAACTTTCAAAAACTTTGTTGATAGTGCCGCGCATTTAAACTTGATGATCGTCAAGAGTTTAGATAACAACGATTTGGTGTATGCCGATCGGATTCAAAATGAATTAACAGCTTTAAAACAATTAATCTAATGATATAGAAAGAAGTCTTTAACAATGAACACATTATCTGAAAAAAAAGCAATGTTAACTGCCAATTTACAACAAATGGAAAAAGTGATTGTTGCCTTTTCTGGTGGGATTGATAGCACATTAGTTTTAAAAATGGCTTTAGAAACACTCGGCAAAGAAAACGTCTTAGCGGTCGTTGCTAACTCAGAATTATTCACAGACGAAGAATTTAACAAAGCCATCGACTTGGCACATGATGTGGGCGCGAATGTCGAAACAACAACATTGAACTACTTATCTGACGAACACATTGCCAACAACACACCAGAAACATGGTATTACAGCAAGAAGATGTTCTACACACAATTGAACCAAATCGCTGCTGAAAAAGGCTTTGACCACGTTTTAGATGGTATGATCATGGATGATAACAGCGACTTCCGTCCAGGTTTACGGGCCCGTGACGAAGCTGGCGCAGAAAGTGTTCTTCAAACAGCTGGTTTTTATAAGATTGATGTCCGTCAATTAGCAAAGGCATTAAACTTAAATAACTGGAATAAAGTAGCGAGCTGTTCAGTTTCTTCACGTTTCCCATACAACACAGCCTTAACTGAAGCCAAAATTGCCCAAGTGATGCAATCTGAAAAATTCTTGCGTGATTTAGGTTTTGCAACGGTTCGTGTTCGTTACCACGAATCAATCGCCCGGGTTGAAGTCCCAGAAGCACAAATTGCTGACTTCTTAACCCACAGCGAACAAATCAACCAAGCATTACAACAAGCTGGTTTTGAATTTGTAACGGTTGATTTAGCTGGTTTCAAGAGTGGCCGGATGAATGAATCATTAACAGCAGATCAAAAAGCAGCTTTAATGACTGCTTAATCTGAGATTAAGTGTTTTAAAGGCTGGGACAAGGTATCTTTGTCCCAGCCTTTTTTGGTAGCGAAAAGTGTTTATCCGTGCTTTAAAAGCGAACTATGTTAAACTGTTATAGATACTTTTTAAAATGAGGCGAAAAATTGTGAAACATATTTATTTAGATAACGCGGCAACGACACCCATGGCCCCAGAGGTCATTGCGACGATGACCGAACAGATGCAGGCCGATTTCGGGAATGCATCGAGCACCCATTATTTTGGGCGGCAAGCCCACACGGTGTTGGATACCAGCCGCCATACTTTGGCACAGAGCATTCATGCGAAAGATAACGAGCTTATCTTAACAAGCGGCGCGACTGAAAGTAATAACACGGCAATCCTCCAGACAGCCAAACTGCGTGCTAAAGAAGGCAAGCGGATTATTACAACGGCAATTGAACATCATTCCGTTTTAAAACCGATGGCTTATTTAGAAACGCAAGGGTTTGATGTGGTTTACTTACCCGTCAACGAACAAGGGGTGATTGATCTCGCAGATTTGAAGGCGGCTTTAACGCCCGAAACGATTCTAGTATCGATTATGATGGGCAATAACGAAGTCGGCAGTCATATGCCAATTCACGAAATTGGTGAACTTGTCCGCGACTCAAACGCCTGGTTCCACACAGATGCTACGCAAACGTATGGCTTATTAGATATCGGTGTGCAAGCTGACAATATCGATTTACTGGCAGTCTCAGCCCACAAGATTAATGGGCCTAAGCAAATCGGCTTCCTCTATGTCAACGACGCGATTCATTTACCATCATTTGTCCTAGGTGGCGAACAAGAAAAGAAGCGCCGCGCAGGGACTGAAAATGTGCCCGCTGTAGCTGGTTTTGCGAAAGCAGTTGAATTGTTGACACCAGCGGTTAAAGCAGACCTACAAGCACGGTATGCTGGATTCAAACAGCAATTACTAGCTGATTTAAAAGCCAACGACATTGATTTTGCGCTGAACGCAGAAGGCGCTGATCAAGTCGGGCATGTTGTGAACCTCTGGATTAAAGGTGTTTCAACCTATGTCTTGCAGATGAATCTTGATTTAGCAGGCTTTGCAATTTCAGGTGGTTCGGCATGTACTGCTGGCGATTTGGAACCCTCACACGTGTTGATCGCGATGTATGGTGAGGCTAGCCCGCGCGTTGCCGAAAGCATCCGGATTAGTTTTGGTCACGAAACATCGAGCGAAGACGTCGCTGCTTTTGCCGAAGCGCTCACGAAGATTGTGAAACGCAATTTAGCAAAGCAAGCCGCTAAGGGGTAGGCAGCGTTTACGTGCTTGTGCTAAAATAGACTTATTCAGTGTATGGAGGTTAGGCAGATGGCTTTATTAAAAACAACAGCAACGGTTTTGGGGAGTACGGTGCAATATCGACTCAATCCCGCCGTTAAAAAATACACATTAAGAGATGTTGGCTTTGTGCCCACAAACAATGGTAACTTCCAAATGGAACGACCATTAGATCCTAATTCACCATTTAATAGTGCGATTAAGTTGAAGATGACAGTTGGTAAAGAGTTACAGACGTTGAAGATGTCAGTCACCTCTCCAGATGGCTTACATCCAGTCGATATTTTCAAGAGTGAAAAGAATGCTGAAAACGTCGAACAATTTAATTTTATTATTGCTAACTTAGTGGCACGTGAAGTGTTAATTAAAGAAGGCTAAATAACGTTTTAAGAGCGGTTTACCAGGAGTTTGATAGGTAAACCGCTTTTTTACGTTTAACTTATGAAAAGTGAGTGTTTTAGTTTGAAATATTAACCAAGATTGCTATAATGGTAAGTACTGGAATTCACGACCTTCAAATCGTAGAAAACTAGAATCTATTTGAAATGATGGTGATATTGTGGTTGACCACAGTAATACACGAGTCGTCGTTGGTATGAGCGGCGGAGTGGACTCATCAGTAACAGCCTTATTGTTAAAGCAACAAGGTTATGATGTTATTGGTGTTTTCATGAAAAATTGGGACGATACGGATGAAAATGGTGTCTGTACCGCAACGGAAGATTATGAGGATGTTGCCAAGGTTGCTTCTAAAATTGGCATTCCTTATTATTCCGTCAACTTCGAAAAAGAATATTGGGACCGCGTGTTCGAATATTTCTTAGACGAATACAAACACGGCAGAACGCCTAATCCAGACGTCATGTGTAACAAAGAAGTGAAATTCAAGGCTTTCTTAGATTACGCAATGGAATTAGACGCTGACTTCATCGCAATGGGCCACTATGCTCAGATTGAACGCGATGATAACGGCATCGCACACATGTTGCGTGGCGGTGATAGCAATAAAGATCAAACTTATTTCTTGAGCGCTCTTTCTCAAGATCAATTACAAAAATCAATGTTCCCAATCGGTCACATGCAAAAAGCAGAAGTGCGTCGGTTAGCTGAAGAGGCTGGCTTAGCAACTGCTAAGAAGAAGGACTCAACCGGGATTTGTTTCATCGGTGAACGGAACTTCAAGCAATTCTTAGGCGAATACTTACCAGCACAACCCGGTAAGATGATGACGGTCGACGGTCTTGAAAAAGGCACCCATGACGGTCTAATGTACTACACGATTGGTCAACGCTCCGGTCTTGGAATCGGTGGCGGTGGCGAATCCAATGATCCATGGTTCGTTGTTGGTAAAGATTTAGACAAAAACATTTTATATGTTGGTCAAGGCTACCATAATGAATTACTCTATGCTGATCAATTAGATGCAAGTAATATTTCTTGGATCACACCAGTTGATCATGGGACAGATTTTCACGTGACGGCTAAGTTCCGTTATCGTCAACAAGACGTCGGCGTAACCGTCCACATGACATCTGACACAACTGCAACGGTTGTCTTTGATGATCCAGTGCGTGCGATTACTCCTGGTCAAGCGGTTGTCTTCTATGACGGCGCAGAATGTTTAGGTGGCGGCACAATTGACGTGGCTTATAAGGCTGCGAACGATGATGCTGACATGAAAGTATTACAATATATCTAATTTAATCGTTAAAAGTGCTGATAAACTTATATTTATCAGCACTTTTTTTGTGGGTTTGTTCAATAAGTGGTCAACGACCTTTTTTAGAATAAAATCACAATATAACGTTTAAAACATAGGTGGTTATTCGTTTTAGATTGTGAAATTAATTTAATAGCTGGAGGCAATTGACTTTTCGAAACTAAGTAGCGTACAATATAGTTACACGCTAATTGCGTAATATTTCACAAATTCTCAACGATTAACCGTCGTTTTTTGGATATTTTTAGGAGGTAACATGATGAAAGTAGCAGTTATTGGTTGTACACACGCAGGGACATTTGCAACACAAGCAACATTGGCAGAACATCCTGATTGGGATGTAACGGTTTATGAAACACATGATAATTTATCATTCTTATCATGCGGGATTGCCCTTTGGGTGGGCGGCCATGTAGCCGATCCTCAGAAAATGTTCTATTCAAATCCAGAAATATTAGCGCAAGCAGGCGCTCACATGAAGATGCAACACACTGTTTTAGAAGCTGACTTAGATCAAAAAATGTTACGCGTTAAGAACTTAGTAACGGAAGAAGAAACAACCGAAAAATTCGATAAAATCATCGTCACAACAGGCTCATCACCTGTGATTCCACCAATTGAAGGCATCGACAATCCGAACGTTAAGCTCTGCAAAAACTGGGCGCATGCCAATGAATTGAAAAAGAGCGCCCCAGATGTGAAGAGTGTTATCGTGATTGGTTCAGGTTACATCGGTGCCGAATTGGCAGAAGCCTATGCAACAACTGATAAGCAAGTGACATTAATCGATGCATTACCACACGCACTCGGCAAGAATTTCGATCCTAATATCTCAGAAATCGTGGAACAAGATTACCGTGACCACGGTGTAACCCTCGCGCTTAGCGAAAAAGTGGTCAGTTTCTCAGGGACGGATCAAGTCACTGTTAAAACTGATAAGAACGAATACACAGCCGACATTGCAATTTTATGTGTTGGCTTCCGCCCAAATACTGGCCTTTTCAAAGGGCAAGTTGATATGTTAGGTAACGGTGCGATTTTGACGGATGAATACATGCAAACGTCTGTTAAGGATGTTTATGCAGCCGGCGATTCAGCAGCTGTTCATTACAATCCAACGCAAAAAGCAGATTACATTCCATTGGCAACCAACGCTGTTCGCCAAGGCCTTTTAATCGGCCGCAACATCGAAACACCAACTGAAAAATACATGGGCACGCAAGCAACTTCTGCCGTTGAATTATTTGGTCGCACCTATTCAGGGAGTGGCCTAACAGTTGAAGGCGCGAAAGTGCGTGGGATTGAAGTCGCTACAACAACGTTAGAACAAGATTACCGCCCTGATTTCATGCCATCAACGACACCGGTTTTGATGAACTTAATGTGGGATCCTAAGACGCGTCAAGTATTGGGTGGTTCATTCACAAGTATGTATGATATTGCTCAAGCAGCGAACGTCATTTCAATGGCCATTCAAACGAAGATGACGATTGATCAATTAGCAATGGTTGACATGTTCTTCCAACCAAACTACGATCAACCAGTCAACTACGTCAACGCAATTGCAATGCAAGCTGTCGCAGAAAGTAAATAAAAGAGTGTGTAAGTAAGCGTTCATATTTTGAGGATTAACTGGATTTGGCAAATAGGGTTAACCGCAGAAATATGCCTACTGAAACACGTTTAGAGCAACTAATAGATGAAACCGCTAGGATAAAAAGTATTTTTATCCTAGCGGTTTTTTTGATGGCGTTTTACAGGAAAAATGCTTGCTTTATTAGTCGATTGACTTGAATTTAGGGCGTAACTCTTTCATAATGAAAAGTAAGTTATTTTAAGGAGAGAACGCATGACAACCTTATATTTTATCCGCCACGGTAAGACTGAATGGAATTTGGAAGGCCGCTATCAAGGTGCACGCGGTGATTCACCATTATTAGACAGTAGTTACGTTGAAATTGAAGAATTAGCCACATTTTTAAAGCCCATTCATTTTGATCATTTATATACGAGTCCGTTAAAACGCACACAGGTAACGTCTGCGGCGCTAAAACGAGACTTAGGGCAGGATTTTCCGATTACGGTTGTTGATGCACTCCACGAATTTAATCTCGGTCTAATGGAAGGAATGCGCTTTACGGAAGTCGAAAAACAATATCCGACAATCGTGAAGGCCTTTCGTGAAGCACCAGCGGAGTATGATCCAACTGAGATTAAAGGGGAAACCTTTGAACAAGTGATTGAACGGACGACGCAGGCAATTGACGCAATTGTGAAGGCCGCTAAACCGACTGATCATATTATTATTGTCAGCCATGGGGCAGCGATGGTGGCGATGATGCAGTCCTTACTCAAGACGCCATTGGCTCAGGTCCGCAAAGACGGCGGTGTGACAAATTCATCTGTGACCACGATGACAACTGACGATCAAGGAGCATCTTTCAAACTAATTAAGTGGAATGATACACACTTCCTCAGCAAGCAATTATCCGCAATAGATACGATATAGGAGATGATCACGTGCAAGCAATTCTAGCAAAATGGGCCGCTGGCGACCACGAAGCCGCTGTTAAAGATCTCGTACAATATTTACAAGATCACTCAGAAGACATTGAAGCTTACGTTACCCTTGCGACATTTTTAACGACGCTTAAAGATTTTGAACAAGCTGAAGCACTTTTGCAAAAAGCGTTGACGCAATTTCCTAATGAAGCTGCATTGACTTACGCATTAGGAACACTCTATTATCAAGCGGAAGCTTATCAACAAGCGGTGCCCTTGTTCATGCAGTTGGTGCAAGACTCACAATCAACAGATGCGCAGTATATGCTTGCGCAGACATATCATCAACTCGAACAGAATCCACGGGCATTGGCGTTCGCGTTGACCGTTCAAGAACAAGAACCAGACCAACTAGACGCCAATCTTTTAGTGGGCGATATTTTAACGAGCTTGGGTGATTTTGACCAAGCGCAGACCTACCTTAAAAAGGCATTGACCATTGCACCTCAAAATGGTGAAGTATTATTTAAGTATGGCTTGACGCAACTGGTCTTAGGCGCTGATAGTGAGCCTTATTTCGAACAAGCCAAGCACTATGCACCGGATTATTTTAAAAAGAATAAACAACAGTTAATTGATATTGAAGGCTTCATGCAGGCTAAAAAGCAAAAAGAATAAGGGATGGCGATTGTGGATATAGCAAAAACAGACGAAACCAAACCAACAGTCACCGGAACCGTCCAGAGTATTTTCTATGAGAGTCCGGATAATTTTTTTAAAATTCTACTCGTTAAAGTAGCACATAAGACGATTGACTGGCACGAAACAGAAATTGTGGTGACCGGGAGTTTTGGCGACATTAAAGAAGATGAACGATATACCTTCTATGGCAAAGTGGTCACTCATCCTAAATATGGCAAACAGTTTCAAGCCGATAATTACCAAGTGGACCAACCAACGACTAAGGCCGGCTTAGTCGCTTATTTGTCTGGCGAAAAATTCACAGGCATTGGGCAGAAAACGGCCGAAAAAATCGTGGATACTCTTGGAATTGACGCGATTGATAAAATATTAGAGGATCCGACGGCGTTAGAACCATTGGGGCTAAATGCGAAGAAACAAGCACAACTCGTTGAAACGCTGACGATTAATAATGGGATGGAACAGATTATTATTGGCTTAAACAACTATGGTTTTGGGAGCTCGATGGCCTATAACATCTATCAGACCTACCATGAAGATACGCTGAAGATTATCCAAGAAAATCCGTACCAACTCGTGGCTGACATTGCTGGGATTGGCTTTAAACGTGCAGATAATTTAGCGGAGACCCTCGGGTTTGCCGCTGATTCAGCCGTGCGGGTGCAAGGGGCTTTAATGCAAGCGTTAAATGAGTTGACCAATCAAGCTGGGGATACCTATACCCAGGCTAAGCCGTTATTGGCAGCTAGTATTGAGTTGATGGAAAAAGCACGCAATGTTGCCATTGATCCGAATTTGGTGGCTGAACAACTGATGGCACTTGCACATGATGGGAAAGTCGTTGGTGATGAGAATCGGATTTATCCGAATGGGTTATTTAATGCGGAGTGGCAAATTGCGAACCATTTAATGCGAATTGAAAATGAACGCGATCAACTTAGCTATCCTAAACATGATCTAGATCAAGAAATTCGCCACCTCGAAAAACGGTTTAAGATGACATACGATGACGTACAACAAGAGGCGATTAAGCTTGCGATGACTCACCGGGCGTTCTTATTAACCGGAGGACCTGGTACTGGGAAAACGACGATTATTAACGGAATCGTGACGTTATACGCTGAATTAAACGGGCTGTCATTAGATATTAATGAGTACAAAGACACGCCGTTTCCGATTTTATTGGCCGCTCCAACAGGTCGGGCCGCAAAACGAATGAGTGAAACAACGGGTTTGCCTGCTAGTACAATTCATCGCTTACTCGGAATCACTGGCCGCGAAAATAATCCAGATGTTTCCGGTAACAAAGAATTGGAAGGCGGCCTATTGATTATTGATGAAATGTCGATGGTCGATACTTACTTGTTTTGCTCATTACTACGGGCGGTGCCCAGTCATATGCAGGTTGTATTGGTTGGGGATAAGGATCAATTACCATCCGTCGGGGCAGGGCAAGTTTTCTTTGATTTATTGCAGAGTAAGGTTATTCCAGCGGTTGAATTACAACGTATTTATCGGCAAGATGACCAGTCAACGATTATTCCGTTGGCGCATGAAATTAATCAAGGCCAACTGCCAGCGGATTTGTTGAAGCCGCAAAAAGACCGCAGTTTCATTCAATGTAATCCGTATCAAATTGAATCGGTGATTGAACAAGTCGTTACTAAGGCCAAAGCGCGTGGTTTTGAAACCAAGGACATTCAAGTGTTAGCGCCGATGTACAAAGGAGCAGCCGGAATTGATCAGTTAAACCCGATGATTCAAAATATCATGAATCCAAAGCTAGATGACCGCAAAAAACAAGTTAGCATTGGTAACGTTCACTACCGCATTGGCGATAAAGTACTCCATCTGGTCAATAGTCCGGAACAAAATGTGTTTAATGGTGAAATCGGGCAGATTACGGGGATTACCTATGCTAAAAAGAGTGCGGACAAGGTTGACGAGATCACCATTGCTTTTGATAGTGCAGAAGTGACCTATAAGCGGAGTGAGTGGCACAAGATTACATTGGCTTACTGTACGTCAATTCATAAGGCGCAAGGTTCTGAATTTGAAATGGTGATTCTACCATTGGTCAATCAATACCAACGAATGCTCAAGCGAAACTTACTGTACACAGCAGTCACGCGGGCTAAATCATTGTTGATTCTGATTGGTGAACCGAGTGCTTTCCAAAAAGCAGCTCAGGAACTTTCGGCCAATCGGCAAACGACGTTAAAAGAACGGATTCAAAGTGTCTTTAACGGTGAACAACTCAGCACCGCCATTAAGACGGCCAGTGTGGGGCAGACAGAAGCCAAAACAATTGTTGACCAGCCGGCACCACCAAGTGCGCCAGAAACGGCTGTTGATGAACAACTGAACTTAGTGCCAGAAGACGACGACGCAATACAAGAAACGCCAATCAGTTATGTCTTAACACCGACTGTTCTAACGCAACAGCAAGTGGATCCAATGATTGGGATGACCGGGGTGACACCGTACGATTTTATGCCGAAATCAAAATAGTGTATAATAGGGTAAACAACTAACGAAAAATGAGGCGAAATAATGGTTGACCAGCGATCTAATTTAGAGATTAGACCCGTGACAATTGAACATTTAGAACAATTTAATGACTTATTACGGTATGTTTTTCAAGTCACCGATCAGGAAGTTTCTGATAGTGGCTACGAAGAGGGCGAATTAGAACGCGCCAAACGTCCCGTATTAGAAAAATCTGACGTAATCGGATGGTTTAATGGGGACGAACTGATTTCACAATTAGCCATCTATCATTGCCGCGTGAACATTCATGACCAGGTATTTAACATGGGTGGTTTGACTGGTGTCGGGACTTACCCGGAATATGCCGGTCATGGTTTGATGCACGACTTGGTTAAAGTCGGTTTGAATAAGATGCGTGAGAATAAGCAGTGGATATCGTATTTATATCCATATAGCATTCCGTTTTATCGTAAGAAAGGGTGGGAGATCATGTCTGATCACCTAACTTATGATATTCGTGATAGCCAATTACCTAAGCAACGGCCGGTAAATGGGCACGTTGAACGCCTTGATATTGACGATGAAGACGTGATTAAAACGTATCAACGGTTTGCACTAAAAAATCACGGTGCAATGATTCGTAACGAACTGAACTGGGATGAATATTGGCGTTGGGAAAATGAAGAAGAACGGATTGCTGGTGTTTATTATGATGAAAATGAACAACCCACCGGCTATGTTTTATACTGGATTGCCAACGAAGTCTTCCATATTAAAGAAATGATTTATCTTAATCAAGAGGCCCGGATTGGTCTGTGGAATTTCATTGGCGCGCATTATTCAATGATTGAACATGTCAAGGGTAATCAATATCAGGATGAACCGATTTCATTCTTATTAGAAGATGGTGATATTGACCAGACGATTAAGCCATATTTTATGGCGCGGATTGTTGATGTGCGTGAATTCTTGTTGGCTTATCCGTTTGAAACGGACGGGCAAGCATTCCACATTGAATTGACCGATCCATTAGCTGAATGGAATAACGGTACGTTTGGCGTTTATTGGGATGAACAAGGAAAAGTGCAGGTCACAAGTCGCCCAGTCGGTGAACGAATTCAATGCGACATCCAGACACTAACAACAATGCTGATGAGCTATCGACGCCCATCATACTTGGCAAAGATTGAAAGACTCCAAGCCAACCGACAAGCACTAAAAAATCTCGAGAATATTATTCCAATGGACCAACCATACTTCTCGGATTACTTCTAAAGAAATGAGTGCATTCAAGTTTGGTCAACTTTTGAGCACTGGCCTTGTGTTGCTAGGCACAGGAACATGATTTGAAGAGCACGTTAAAAGGCGCTGCCCCCAACTTGGAGGCAGCGCCTTTTATTTATTTATGCTTGCTTCTTTAGCCAAAATGCCTGGCTTTTAAGACTGTAGTGAATATCAAATGTCCGGCTACCAAGTTCTTCACCGTCCATTTGCCCGAATTCTAATGTTTTTGTTTGAATCGCTAAGTTGGTTCCTTCAAAGTGATGCACCGCTTGATAGCGTGTGTGCCGACCAAACAACATCATCACAAAAAGATAGCAAAAGAAAAAGGGATTCAATTTTTCAATCACAATTAAATCAAGTTGATGGTTGTCGACCGTTGCGCTAGGCATGATGGGGACCCCTCCGCCAAAGTAGGGATGGTTAGTGGTGGTCACTAAAAAGCCACGTTTAAAATAATGATTTTGGTGATCAGCCGTGACGGTGACTTCAAATGCATCTTGGTGCATAAAAACTTTAACCAATGAGCTGATGTAAGCTAATGAGCCTAAGTGCAATCGATTTAAAAGTCGTTTATGATTTGAATGATTGGTGGTGCTGACCACGTTGGCATCAAAACCAATCCCCACAGTGTTAACGAAGTAGCCATGGTCGTTCTTCGTTGTGTCATGATAATAACCCAAATCGATGGCAGTTGGCATTGTGGCCGACAAGATTTGTTCGAGTGCGGTCAATGGATCACGACTAATCCCGACACCACGGGCGAAGTCATTACCCGATCCACAAGGAATGTAAGCAATCGGAATATCGCCGCGCTGAGCATTCTGGAGACCATTAATGGCTTGATTGAGCGTGCCGTCTCCACCAATAATTAATAAAATTTGATCCGTGTACTTAAACTTTGCAAATTGGAAGGCCAATTGGGTCGTGTGACCTGCGTAGTGGGAGAGTTGCAGGTCATAGTGAATTTGTTTTTGTTTTAATTGAGTTTCAATTTTAGGCCAGATACTCGCTGCCTGACCGGTACCGGCAACTTGGTTTAAAATGATGTAAAAATGGGGATTGGAGGGCATGAACAAGCCGCCTTTCAGAAAAAGTAATCTGTTGTATATTATAGCGGTTTTTACCAAATGTTGACAATAAAAACTTGCATTAAACAATAAAAAAAGCGCCAGGTCATATATTGACCTGGCGCAAAACTTATTATTCTGTACTTTGAATGATCATTGGTAAAATCATTGGGCGGCGTTCTGTTTTTTCAAACAAGAAGTCTTGTAAGCCATCAATGATTGCTTCGCGGACTTGGTTTTCAGTGACCTTGTCGTTAGCGTTAAACGTATTGACGATCATTCGGAAAACTCGGCGTTGGGCTTCGCTAATCAATTCACCTGATTCACGCATGTAGACGAAACCACGGGAGAGGATATCTGGACCAGCGAGAATGTTCTTTTCACCAAGATTGATAGTTGCCACAACAACAACCAAACCTTCTTCTGAGAGCATTTTACGATCGCGGAGCACGACATTGCCAATATCGCCAATTCCGTTGCCATCAACGTAAACGTCTTCGGCGCTAAAGTGACCAGCAACCCGCGCTGAGTCAGAAGTGAGTGCTAAGACGTCACCGTTTTCAAGGATGAAGCAGTTATCAGGTTCCACACCACATTGTTGAGCGAGTTCCGTATGGATTTTTTGCATCCGGTATTCACCATGACAAGGCATGAAGTACTTCGGTTTGATTAACCGGAGCATTAATTTTTGTTCTTCTTGACCACCGTGACCTGACGTATGAATGTTATTCACTTTACCGTGAATAACTTCAGCACCAGCTTCTGAAAGCTTATTAATCACGTGGTTAACGCTCATTGTATTCCCAGGAATTGGATTACTTGAGAAAACAACGGTGTCGCCAGGTTGAATTGAAATTTGACGGTGAGTCCCATTGGCAATCCGGCTTAGAGCAGCCATTGGTTCACCTTGAGATCCTGTACATAGAATCATCACTTTGTCGGCGGGCAACGAATTTAATTCATTGGCATCAACTAAAGCTTCATCGGGAATATTTAAATAACCGAGTTCACGACCGTTGACAACCGCTGCTTCCATACTGCGACCAAAGACGGCAATTTTACGACCGTTAGCAATCGCAGCATCAGTGGCTTGTGAGACCCGTGAAATATTAGAAGCAAACGTTGCGAAAATAATGCGACCTTCAATGCGTTCCACAATATGGCGGATTGAAGTGCCGACGAAACGTTCTGACTTTGTAAAGTTTGGTACTTCGGCATTGGTACTATCAGACATTAAACATAAAACGCCTTCTTCACCTAAACGTGCCATTTTTTGAAGATTAGGGGAAGGTTGATTACCAACCGGGGTCAAGTCAAACTTGAAATCCCCAGTTTCAACGATTACCCCTTGAGGTGTATGAATCGCAACCCCTAAAGTATCAGGAATTGAATGGGTAGTCCGGAAGAAATCAACACTTGTTTTGCGGAATTTAAGGACGGTATCTTCGTTTAGTTCGTGTAATTCTGTTGACCGCAAAAGGCCGTGTTCTTCTAACTTACCGCGAATCAAGGCAAGTGCCAATGGACCAGCGTAAACGGGTACATTAGGGACTTGTTGCAAGAAGTAAGGTAAACCACCAATGTGATCTTCATGCCCATGGGTAATGACGAGGGCTTTGATCTTTTGTTGGTTCTTTTGAAGGTATTGATAGTCTGAAATAACATAATCGATCCCTAAGAGTTCATCTTCGGGGAATTTAATGCCGGCATCAATCACAATAATTTCGTCTTGGAATTGAACACCATACATATTTTTACCGATTTCACCAAGTCCCCCTACGGCGAAAACGGCGGTTTCGTTATTCTTAATATCGAGTTTCATTTAATTAAAACTCCGTTAATTTAAAATCTTCTGATTCTTGTTCAAAAGCAAGGTGCTTACCAGATAATTCTTGTACAAATTCAATATTGTAGGGAGTATTGTCTTCAACAAGTTGGCGTGCTTCAACGGCACTGTCTGCTTCTAAATAGATCGATTTAGTTGCCTCGCGTAGAGGGCTTTGGGTTTTGTCTGCTTGGAAAAGTACTTTATAAATCAATTGTAAAACTCCTTTATTATTCATCATAGTTTTAAACGAAAGATTAACCGTCCAGGGGTTGATTACTCAACATTTAAGAATATTTTAGCATATCTTTTCGGTAAAGTATACATTGAGCGACGTGCTCTAAATAGCGTGTTTGCCTCGATTCGGTTATAATTATCATATTAGTGAGCAATAGAAGTGGGGGATTGTTATGTTAATTTGGTTGTCAGTCGTTATCATTGTCGCGTTAGCGCTTTTTTTAACCTGGTTGATTAAACGGTTACGCCGACAAAGAGCGACGCGGATTTTACAACACAGTAGTCAAGAAATTGCGGATGAAATTGCAACGGTGGCTTATCAAAAAATGCAAGCGAGTCAGCCGGAAATTTATGCACCTCAAGCCAAACTGGTTTCGAACCTGCCCACTGAAATTTGGGGCAATAATGTGATGGTCTTCGAATACCAAGTGCCCATCCGACAAACATCGTCTGCACTAAAGGATGTGGCAGCCGCAATTGAGGAACAACTCAATGAAGTGGCTTACGAACGGCGGATTGCCTCCGTCAGTCCGCGTTATCCGGCTTTGCTAGTCACTGATGTGTGGTTTTTGGAACAATTGCATTTTGACGTTGCTTTTATTGTCAATCGCGAAACAATCGAGTATGTTAAAGATATGGCACAGGTAGAAGATTAAATTTGCAGTTTAGAAGGAGTTTGCACCGATGAAATTAATGTGGCGCTATACGATCCGATATAAGAAATTACTATTTTGGAACTTTATTTGCGTATTTGGATTTATTCTAATCGAGTTGGGATTACCAACGTTATTAGGACAAATTATTGATAAAGGAATTAATCAACATACTTTTGGTCCTGTGTGGCAATTTGGGTTGTTGATGGTTGGGATCTGTTTAATCGGACTAATTGGCTTAATTGGTTTGGCTTATACTGGTAGCAAATTAACCACCAATATCGTCCGTGACATTCGTAACGATATTTTTAAACAAACCATGCAGTTTTCCCATAGTGAGTATGGCGAATTTGGTGTGTCTTCTTTGATTACTCGGACCACTAATGATGCTTTCCAGGTGATGCAATTTATGACCCAAGTGTTGCGGACAGGGTTTATGACTCCGATGATGATCGTAGCGAGTGCTTTCATGATTGTACGGACAAGTCAATCACTCTCATGGATTGTATTTGCGGCAATTCCAATCCTGCTAGCGGGGGTTGTCTTGATTGGTCGCGTTTCTGAACCGATGTCGACGGAACAACAAAAAAATCTGGATGCGATTAATCTGAATCTGCGTGAGAACTTGACTGGGATTCGTGTTGTCCGTGCTTTTGTGCGGGAACAATTCCAGAAATTACGCTTTAGAAAAGTGAATGATGACTACAGTCATAGTTCAATTCGGCTGTTTACGTTGGTGGCTTTAGCACAACCGGGCTTTTCGTTCATCTTTAATATCGTATTCGTTCTAATCATTTGGCAAGGGGCTGTTCAGATTGATGGTGGTCACTTAGCGGTTGGGACGTTGATTGCGTTTATTGAATATATTTTCCACGTACTGTTTTCATTTATGTTATTTGCCAGTGTCTTCATGATGTATCCACGGGCCGCTGTTTCAGCAGAACGAATTGAAAAAATTCTGAATGCGCCAATTAATATTACCGAAAAAGAAGACGGGGTAACAACAACCGACACACAAGGTGAATTGGTGTTTGATAATGTCTCCTTTGCTTATCCAGGTCCGACTGAAAGTCCAGTCGTTCGGGATGTGACGTTCCAAGCGCATCCGGGTGAAACGGTTGCCTTTATTGGGAGTACCGGGAGTGGTAAGTCAACGTTGATTCAATTGATTCCACGCTTTTTTGACGTAACGCGTGGATCGATTAAGCTTGACGGTCATGATGTGCGCGACTATCAACTTAAGGCATTGCGCCAAAAGATCGGTTTTATTCCGCAAAAAGCGGTGTTATTTACCGGAACAATCGCGGAAAACTTGCGTTATGGTAATCCGAATGCGACTGATGAAGAATTATGGACAGCTTTGAAAATTGCACAATCAGATACCTTTGTCGCAGAAAAACCAGACGGCTTACAAACTTATTTAGCCGAAGGTGGGAGCAATTTATCTGGTGGTCAAAAGCAACGTTTGGCGATTGCTAGAGTGATTGTCCGCCGCCCCGCGCTTTATATCTTTGATGATAGTTTTTCAGCATTGGATTATAAAACGGATGCGGCGTTACGAGGTGCATTGAAGTCAATCACCAAAGAGGCAACAGTGCTGATTGTGGCACAACGAGTTGGGACTATCATGAATGCTGATCGGATTGTCGTCTTAAACGAAGGTCAAGTGGTTGGCATTGGGACTCACCGCGACTTATTAAAAGATAACGAGGTTTATCGTGCGATTGCGGCATCACAGTTATCACAGGAGGAACTCAATGAAGAATATTAGAGAACTTAAACGGCTAATGCGCTACATTGGGCCGTATCAAGTGACATTTTGGCTTGCGATTACCGCAACTGTTATTTCGGTGCTGGCTAATGCACTGTGGCCAGTGATTATGGGACTGGCCATTACTGAAATCAGTCGGGATTTAGCACAACACGTTGCGATTAATTTTAGTTATATCGCGAAGGTGATTGCGATGATTTTGAGCTTTGCGTTGCTATATCAAGTGACGATGTTTTTAGGCTCGTTTTGGATGACGCGGGCTGTTCAACGGGCGATGCGTGATTTACGGCGCGACATTGATTTGCAGATCAATGCGCTACCCGTTCGTTTTTTTGATTCACAACAACAAGGGAATATCTTGTCGCGGGTAACCAACGATGTGGACGCGATTACGAACGCTTTACAACAGAGTTTAATTCAAGTTGTGACATCGATTTTAGGAATCATCACGGCTGTGATCATGATGATTACGATTAATATTTGGATGGCGCTCTTATCATTAATAATGATTCCAGCATCGTTATTGATTTCAAGACGGGTCATTCAGAAATCGCAGCCGTACTTTAGAGGCCAACAAGACACGTTGGGCGAAATGAACGGCTTTGTACAGGAAAATTATGGCGGCTTCAGTGTTTTGAAACTTTACGGACAAGAAGAACGCGCAATTGAAGATTTTGCAGAAATTACGGATCGGTTAACTGACTATGGCTTTAAGGCAGCCTTTGTTTCTGGCTTGATGATGCCGTTAGTTGGTTTAACGACAAACATGACGTATGCCGGGATGGCAACGTTAGGCGGTTATTATGTCTTGCACGGTGTGATTTCAGTTGGTAATTTACAAGCCTTCATTCAATATATTTGGCAAGTGAACCAACCAATCTCACAGATTACACAGTTGTCTGGTGTGATTCAATCAGCCGCTGCTGCAACTGGTCGTGTATTTGAAATCTTAGATGAGCCAGTTGAAGCAACCGATAATGAAACAGCATCGTTGCCAGCAGTCGTTCAAGGTAAAGTTGAATTTGATGATGTCAGTTTCAGCTATAACCCAGACAAACCATTGATTCGCCATTTGAGTTTTACTGCTAACCCAGGTGATAAAGTGGCGATTGTCGGGCCAACCGGTGCTGGGAAGACAACGATGATTAACCTGTTGATGCGTTTTTATGATGTGACATCTGGAACGATTCGGATTGATGGGGTTGACACAAAGCAATTAAGCAAGCAACAAGTCCGTTCCCAATTTGGGATGGTACTTCAAGATGCTTGGTTATATCATGCTTCAATCACCGATAATATTCGTTTCGGGAAACTCGATGCGACAGAGTATGAAGTCGTTGATGCGGCTAAAACCGCTAATGTCGATCATTTTATCCATACGCTGCCAAACGGCTATCAAATGACGATTGATGAAGAAGCAAGCAACGTTTCGCTTGGGCAAAAACAACTATTGACGATTGCCCGAGCCGTGATTGCGGATCCTAAGATTTTAATCTTGGACGAAGCAACTAGTTCGGTGGATACCCGATTGGAAGGTTTATTGCAAAAAGCCATGGAAAAAGTCATGCAAGGGCGAATGAGTTTTGTCATTGCCCATCGACTCTCAACGATTCGCGACGCGGATTTGATTTTAGTGATGGACCATGGTCAAATTGTTGAACAAGGGACGCACGATTCGCTATTAGCTGCCGGCGGTGTGTACGCTAATTTATATAACAGTCAATTTGCCGATACGCCTGAAGCGGCGGAAGCATAAAAAAGCGTGATTGAAATCTCATTAGAAGATTTCAATCACGCTTTTTTATGTGCTTCTCGAGTAGCCTTTACCGTTAAGCCTCAAAGCCTGACTAACTCGAATCAGCACTTCTTCTTTAACGTGCGCTCAGTTGCTAAGCACAACCAATCGCACTTCTATTCAATAATAATCATGTCATCTGGTGCTGCGAATGGGTCTTGCTTGTTGATGTGATCGAAGAACAAGATGCCATTTAGATGATCGATTTCGTGTTGGCACACAATAGCTGGGTAGTTTTTTAAGCGAATCTTGTGGCTTTCACCGTCTAAATCTTGGTAACGTAGTGTAATACGGTCAGGCCGGGGCACAAAGCCGGGCACTTCGCGGTCAACTGATAAGCAACCTTCACCTTCAGCAAGTGCTGCGTTTTGAACAGAGTGGCTGATAATTTTAGGGTTGATAATCACATCTTTGAAGATGGGTTCGTCTGGTCCAGGGACCAAGACAGCAGACATTTGTTTTGAAACATCTACTTGGGGTGCAGCTAAACCGACGCCAGCGCGCAAGTGGTACTTTTCAGCAAGTTCAGGATCTTGGCTATTTTCTAAAAATGCCATCATGTCAGCAGCAAGTTGCCGATCTTCATCTGATAGCGGAAAAGTAACAGGTTCAGCTATTTTTCTAAGTGTTGGGTTACCCTCGCGGATAATATCTTTCATTAATATCACAGTTAAGACCTCCGATTAATTCGTCATTCATTATTCTAGCACAATTCAAGTTAAAACGGAATGAATTGCTTGACCTGCTAAAGTGAAACGGGTAGTATGAAAGTATAGATATATTGCTTTTCCGTTAGGTGAGGCTCCTATATGAACAAACGCTGCTACTCAGAAACATCGAGAGATGCCAATTGAGTCAACTGAAACTGCCAATGAAGGCTTTTTCTAACGTAGCTGAACATGGTTTCTACGTCATATAGTGCTAAAACTGAACGATTGGGAACGTCATGATAAATGGATGACGCTCAATTGTTATGCGTCTTTTTTTGTCGGATAAAGCGGTATGACTAAATTTAAAGTAGAGAAAGTCTGGTGAGTAAAATGATGAAAACAGCTGAAGGACCTGTAAGTAGTAGCGATGGTGATCATTCGAGGTGGTCTGTCATTTTACTGCCAGCATTAGGCTAGCGGTTTACGACGACTTCCTCAAAAGGGAAGGAGTGTCGAACGCGATGCACAAGAAATTAAAAAAAGACGTTAACATCACTGGCATTACAAGCAGTGGGATGTTAATGCGTTTATTGGCAACTCGGCCAAGTGGCTTAACAACTGTCGAAGCTGCTAAAAGAGAAACAGTATTAGAAAATTCACAAGCACGGGTTAGCGTTATGCGTGATGGCTTTTTACGCTTAATCGGTGCAGATCAAATTGTGCCCGGTGATATTTTGGTATTGGCTGCTAGCGAAAAGACACCCGTTACAATCGCAACAGTTAACAAAGATGTTAACGTTATTGAAGCGGGCGAAGCAGTGACTGAAATGGTGCACGGCGTTGTGCTAGATGCAACGATTGGCGCTAAAGCACAAACACCTAAAGTTAGAGTGGGAAGCACTTTTATGATGGCGGTAGCTGCATTGGTTTCATTTTGTGCAGTATTAATGGTTAATCAATTCGCTTTCATGGGCTTGGCAACGCTGGTTGTCGGGGCAATCCTGCTAACAATGATTAAGTTAGTCAATCTTGGTCAAATTAAGGTTGCGATTGATTTAAATGATTTGCGGGTAAGTGAACGGTGCGTGCAAGTCAGTCAACAAATTAAACCAGTAGTCAGAGTGTTTCAAGAGCTCTTAGTACATGCTGGCAACGCTGAGATACCCCAACCGGTCTTGGCATAGAACTACCCCAACTTAAATTTAACGATGAGTCTGCTACGGCGGACTCTTTTTTTGTGCTTATTATTTGCTATTATATAACAGAAAACGAAATTAAATTATAACAGATATATAACAGACGTGAAAATTAGCTAACTAGTGATTAGATTCACATGTAATAAAAACTAATGAAAGCGTAAGCTGACTAATATAGCTTATAAAACGCTTGCATTTAGTGATGTGAAATGCTAAATTAGTCTTGTAAAGATGCTTAAGTAATACAGATATAAGCAGTTATTAAAACAGTTTTTTAAAGAGGAGATATGGATACTATGGCCAATAATAAAGCTGCAGTTAATTTTGAGAAGTTATTGAGCGATGAGAGCCAAGATTTTAAGACCGTTCAAATTTTAGATGAGGCTGGCCAGGTTGTTCATCCGGAATTGATGCCGGATCTCAGTGATGACCAATTGGTTGAACTGATGAAACAAATGGTTTGGTCGCGTGTGCTTGATCAACGAGCAACTGCTTTGAACCGTCAAGGCCGGTTAGGATTTTATGCACCAACTGCTGGGCAAGAAGCCAGCCAATTAGCAAGTAACTTTGCGATGACTAAAGACGACTTTTTATTCCCTGGTTACCGGGATGTGCCACAATTAGTGCAACATGGGCTACCTTTATCACAAGCATTCCTATGGTCACGAGGCCATATTGACGGTAACAAGTATCCAGAATCTTTGAAGGCGATGCCACCACAAATCATTATCGGCGCGCAATACATTCAAGCAATGGGTGTTGCGGTTGGGATGAAGAAGCGCCAATCAGAAAATGCTGTTTACGTTTATACCGGTGACGGTGGGACTTCACAGGGGGATTTCTATGAAGGCTTGAACTTTGCGGGTGCTTTTAAAGCACCAGCTATTTTCGTTGTTCAAAATAACGGCTTTGCGATTTCGGTCCCACGTGAAAAACAAACAGCTGCTGTAACGTTGGCTCAAAAAGGGGTCGCAGCTGGGATTCCTGCCATTCAAGTCGATGGGATGGATCCACTAGCAGTTTATGAAGTGATGAAAGAAGCGCGTGAATTTACAACTGCTGGTAACGGACCGGTCTTAATTGAAACATTAACCTATCGTTATGGACCACATACATTATCAGGGGATGATCCCACTCGTTATCGGACCAAAGAAACAGACGATATTTGGTTGAAACGTGATCCACTCGTTAGAATGCGCCGTTTCTTAACTGATAAGGGACTTTGGTCACAAGATCAAGAAGACCAATTGATCGAACAAGTTAAAACAGACATTAAAGCAGCCATCAACGAAGCGGATGCTGCGCCAAAACAAAAAGTCACAGATTTCTTGAATGTTACATTTGAAGATCAACCACAAAACATTAAAGAACAAATCGCAGAATACAGTGCAAAGGAGTCGAATTAAGATGGCACAAAAAACGATGATTCAAGCAATTACAAATGCGCTGGATTTAGAACTTGCAGATGATAAGAACGTCTTGATTTTCGGGGAAGATGTTGGGAAGAACGGTGGGGTTTTCCGAGCAACTGAAGGGTTGCAAGCTAAACATGGTGAAGACCGGGTTTTTGATACACCGTTAGCTGAATCTGGGATTGGTGGTTTATCAATCGGTTTAGCATTAGAAGGCTTCCGCCCTGTACCTGAAATTCAATTCTTTGGTTTTGTTTTCGAAACAATGGATTCGATTGCTGGCCAGATGTCACGGACACGTTATCGGATGGGTGGCACACGCAACATGCCAATCACGATTCGTGCACCATTTGGTGGTGGCGTGCATACCCCAGAATTACATTCAGATAACTTCGAAGGAATGATCACGCAAATTCCAGGGATTCGCGTGGTTGTGCCAAGTAATCCATATGATGCCAAAGGCTTATTAATTTCTGCGATTCGTTCAAACGATCCTGTTTTGTATCTTGAACACATGAAATTATACCGGTCGTTCCGCGAAGAAGTACCTGATGAATCTTATACAGTGCCGCTTGATAAAGCAGCTGTGGTTACTGAAGGGACAGACATTTCAATCATCACTTACGGTGCAATGGTGAGAGAAGCGATTAAAGCGGCCGAAAACCTAGCTAAAGAGAATATTAAAGCTGAAGTAATTGATTTACGAACAATTGCACCATTAGATGTTGCAACAATTATCGCCTCTGTCGAAAAAACAGGGCGGGTCGTTATTGTTCAAGAAGCACAAAAACAAGCAGGCATTGGGGCACAAGTTGCTTCTGAAATTTCAGAACGTGCTGTTCTTTCATTGGAAGCTCCAATTGCACGTGTTTCAGCTCCTGATACGCCATTTCCATTTGGACAAGCTGAAGCAACTTGGTTACCAAATGCAACTGATATTGAAAATAAGGTTAAAGAAGTTATTAACTTTTAGTCGATAACGAAAGAAGGGACGTTAGACGTATGGCATATCAATTTAAATTACCGGATATTGGTGAAGGGATCGCAGAAGGCGAAATTCAAAAATGGGCGGTCGCAGAAGGTGACACGATTCAAGAAGATGATGTCTTACTTGAAGTTCAAAATGATAAATCAGTTGAAGAAATCCCATCACCCGTTAGTGGGAAAGTCGTTAAAATTTTAGTCGGTGAGGGTGAAGTGGCAACGGTTGGACAAGTACTGGTTGAAATTGACGCACCAGGTGTTGAAGGTAACGATACACCAAGTACGGCAACACCAGCTGCTACACCCGAAGCAACACCGACTGCAACCGATGTAGGTGGTGTTTACCAATTTAAATTACCAGATATTGGTGAAGGGATTGCCGAAGGTGAAATTCAAAAATGGGCGGTCGCAGAAGGCGATACCATTCAAGAAGATGACACTTTATTAGAAGTTCAAAATGATAAATCAGTTGAAGAAATCCCATCACCTGTTAGTGGGAAAGTCGTTAAAATCCTAGTCGGTGAAGGCGAAGTGGCGACTGTCGGCCAAGTATTGGTCGAAATTGATGCTCCAGGTCACAATTCGGCAACGGCAACATCTGCTGAACAAGCACCAGCTACGGCGTCAGAATCAACACCAGCTAAAACAACGGCGCCAAGCAGTCAAGCAGTAGTTGCGATTAGTGACCAAAATCGGACGATTTTAGCTATGCCATCTGTTCGACAATTCGCACGTGAAAACGATGTTGAGATCAGTCAAGTGCCAGCCACCGGTAAACATGGTCGGATTACTAAAGAAGACGTGCAAAACTTCATGCAAAATGGCGCTGCAACAACGACAACGCCTGCTGTAGAGACAGCAGAACAACCAACGTCGCCAGCAATACTAGCTGCACAACCAGTCACTGCGACACCATACACCTCTGCGACACCAGAACGGGAAACACGTGAAAAAATGTCACCAACGCGTAAAGCAATTGCTAAAGCAATGGTGACAAGCAAGCATACGGCACCACACGTTACTTTATTCGATGAAGTGGAAGTTTCTAAATTGATGACCCATCGTAAGAAATTCAAGGATGTAGCGGCTAAGAAGGACATTAAGTTAACCTTCTTACCATATATCGTTAAAGCATTAGTGACGGTCTTACGCGACTTCCCAACGTTAAATGCGTCAATTGATGATGCAACTAGCGAAATTGTTTATAAACACTACATTAATGTCGGAATTGCAACGGATACTGATCACGGGCTCTATGTCCCAAATATCAAGGATGCCGACAGCAAGAGTATTTTTGCCATCGCTAAAGAAATTGGCGAAAATACGCAAAAAGCATTGGATAACAAATTGAAACCAGCTGAAATGAGTGGTGGTTCAATGACAATCAGTAATATCGGATCAATTGGTGGCGGTTGGTTTACACCGGTTGTTAACTACCCTGAAGTCGCAATCTTAGGGGTTGGCCGAATTGGGACAGAACCAATCGTCAACGCTGATGGTGAGTTGGCTGTTGGCAAAGTCTTGAAATTATCACTATCATTTGATCATCGTTTAATTGATGGTGGAACTGCGCAACGTGCGATGAACGAATTAAAAGAATTATTAGCCGATCCAGAGCTATTATTGATGGAAGGATGATTTTAAAATGGTTGTAGGTGATTTTGCAATTGAATTAGACACAGTAGTCATCGGTTCAGGTCCTGGGGGCTATGTTGCGGCAATTCGCGCGGCCGAAATGGGTCAAAAAGTAACTGTGATTGAACGTGAAACAATTGGCGGTGTTTGTTTAAACGTCGGCTGTATTCCTTCCAAGGCTTTGATTTCAGCCGGTCATCGACTACAAGAGGCGAAAGATTCATCTGTCTTTGGTATGACGACTACTGGAGCAACATTGGATTTTGCGAAAACGCAAGACTGGAAACAACATGAGGTTGTTGAAAAACTAACTGGTGGCATTTCAATGTTGTTCAAAAAACACAAGATTGATGTGTTAGACGGTTCAGCCTTTTTAGTGGACGAACATAGCTTACGCGTGATTAAAGAAGAGAGTGCACAAACGTACAGTTTTAAAAATTTAATCATTGCTACTGGTAGTCGTCCAATTGAAATTAAAGGCTTCAAATTTAATAAACGGGTTATTGATTCAACTGGTGGTTTAAGCTTAACGGAAGTACCAAAAGAATTAGTGGTCATTGGTGGTGGCTATATCGGCTCTGAATTAGCAGGGGCCTACGCCAACTTAGGTGCACATGTGACGATTCTCGAAGGGACAGACTCGATTTTACCTAACTTCGAAAAAGATATGGTGCAATTGGTGACAAAGAACTTCAAGGCTAAAGGGGTCGATGTGATTACTGGCGCAATGGCAAAAGAAGCTGTTGAAACTGATCAAAATGTAACGGTTAAATATGAAGTCGGCGGCAAAGAAGAACAACTTGTTGCCGATTACGTGATGGTTACTGTTGGTCGTCGGCCAAATACCGACGAAATGGGACTCGAACAAGCCGGTATTAAGATGGCTGATCGTGGTTTGATTGAAGTTGATCAACAAGGCCAAACTAACGTTAAGGGCATCTATGCGATTGGCGATATCGTTGCTGGAGCAGCTTTGGCGCATAAAGCAAGTTATGAAGCTAAAGTGGCTGCAGAAGCCATTGCCGGTAAGAAAGTAACGGTTGATTACCACGCAATGCCAGCTGTTTGTTATACAGATCCTGAATTGGCAACGACCGGTTTAACGGTTGCAGAAGCCAAGGCAAAAGGAATTAACGCTAAAGGATTTAAGTTCCCATTTGCAGCTAATGGCCGTGCTTTATCATTAGCAGATACAGAAGGTTTCGTGCGGTTAGTGACGAATACGGATGACAACACAGTTCTGGGCGCTCAAGTTGCTGGCGTTGGCGCAAGTGATTTAATTTCTGAATTGACGTTAGCCGTTGAATCAGGCATGAATGCAGAAGACCTTGCTCTAACCATTCATCCACATCCAACGTTAAGTGAAGCGATTATGGATGATGCCGAATTAGCATTAGGATTGCCAATTCATATTTAATAAATAGTTTAGAATGACGACGCACCAGTTGAGTGCGTCGTTTTTTGATTCCGCTATTTCTAAAAGGATTCGACAGCTTCTAAAAAAATGCGTTATAATGTGAGAGATTAATGGCATCAGTAGAATTGAAACTGGCGCAAATTTATGCAAATTTTAGGAGCCTTTATGCAAACGAACTATAGTTATCCTTTAGAACCAGACTGGACGCCAGCTGAAGTTGTCCAAGTCATGAAATTATATAATCTTGTTGAACAAGCTTATGAATTTGGTGCGAAAGTTGCGGATTTACGAGCTGCTTATCGTGATTTCAAAGTGGTTGTTCAAAGTAAGATGCAAGAAAAACAAATTGATAAGGCCTTTTCAGAAGCGTCAGGCTATTCAATATATCGGTGTATGCAGGCTGCAAAGAAGAGTAGTCGAACCCAAATCAAAATGACGCTTAATTAGTGAAAGTGGATGAAAAAATGGAACAAGAAGCACTGTATCGGTTAAGTCGTTCGCTGCAAAAGTGGATCCTTGAAGCAGCTGCCTATACCCGCACACAAATTAAACAACCATTAACGGTTAGTACTAAGTCTGGGCCTAATGATTTAGTGACTAATGTCGATTGTGCTAATCAAGCTTTCTTAGCTGAAAAGATTAAGACGGCTTATCCGAACGCGCAATTAGTGGGGGAAGAAGGTGCCGGTGAGGTGCCTGATGATTGGCAACAGGGACTAACTTTTTTTATTGATCCCATTGATGGCACGATGAATTTCGTGAAGCAACGGGCAAATTTCGCCATTATGATCGGCGTTTATGAAGACGGTCAGCCGCTATTCGGGATTATTTATGATGTGATGGCCGATCAATTGTTCTGGGGCGGTCCGCAGTTGGGGATATTCGAAAACGAAGCTGCCCTCAAAAATGCTGTCGACGAGCCGTTGCAAGAAGGGTTAATCTGTGTCAATACACGGATGCTGGTCACCAATGAAGCACACTTGCAAGAGGTGTTGTATCAATGTTCGGGTGTGCGGATTTACGGTAGCGCCGGTATCACTTTCGCCCATTTGTTGAAGGGGCAAGTGCAAGCTTACATCTCCAAATTAGCGCCATGGGACATTGCTGCAGGTCGGGTTTTAGCTGAGACGTTAGGTTTTCAAGTTTTACAATTTGATGGTCAACCGATTTCCATGATGCGAAAAGAAGGGATGATTATCGCGCCAAAGCAAGCAATACAAGAAATTGTCACGACTATGAATGGTTCAAATGATTAAAGATAATTAAATTTTCATGAAAAAAACTTGCGTATTTTCAAAAAAACGCTAATATATGAAGCACAGCCCATTTTTTTATGGTAAAATAATAGCTTGTATACATGAGACAAACAACACTAGTCAAGTCACTAGCGAGAGGAAGCTGAAACACTTGAAAAAAAGAGAAGACATTCGCAATATCGCAATTATCGCCCACGTTGATCATGGTAAAACAACCTTAGTTAACGAAATGTTAAAACAATCAGATACATTGGATGGCCATGCAGAAATTTCTGACCGTGCAATGGATACAAATGATATCGAAAAAGAACGTGGGATCACAATTCTTTCAAAGAATACTGCTGTTAAATATAACGGCAAACAAATCAACATCTTAGATACACCAGGACATGCCGATTTCGGTGGTGAAGTGGAACGGATCATGAAGATGGTTGATGGTGTGTTATTAGTCGTTGATGCTTTTGAAGGCACAATGCCACAAACACGTTTTGTTTTGAAGAAGGCTTTAGATCAACATTTAACACCAATCGTTGTGATTAACAAAATTGACCGCCCAGGCGCTCGTCCTGAAGAAGTCGTTGATGAAGTGCTTGAATTATTCATCGAACTTGGTGCTGATGAAGATCAACTTGAATTCCCAGTTGTGTACGCAAGTGCCATCAACGGGACATCAAGTCTTGAATCAGATTTAGATACACAAGCCCATACAATGAACCCTATCTTTGACACAATCTTAGATACAATCCCAGCACCAGTTGATAATAGTGACGAACCACTTCAATTCCAAGTGGCTATGTTGGATTATAACGACTATGTTGGCCGTATCGGTATTGGCCGCGTTTCTCGTGGGACAATCAAGATCGGTGATCAAGTTTCTGTTCTTAAACTTGACGGTTCTGCTAAGAACTTCCGGGTTACTAAGATCTTTGGTTTCATCGGTTTAGACCGTGTTGAAATCCAAGAAGCTAAAGCCGGCGATTTAATCGCTGTTTCAGGTATGGAAGATATCTACGTTGGTGAAACTGTCACACCAGTTGACCATCAAGAAGCATTACCAATTTTACGGATTGACGAACCAACTTTACAAATGACATTTGCTGCTAATGATTCACCATTTGTTGGTCGTGAAGGTGATTTCGTTACTGGTCGTAAGATTGAAGAACGTTTACGTCATCAATTACACACTGACGTTTCACTTCGTGTTGAAGATACAGATAAAGCCGGTGCTTGGATTGTTTCAGGTCGTGGTGAATTGCATCTTTCAATCTTGGTTGAAGAAATGCGTCGTGAAGGCTTCGAATTACAATTATCACGTCCAGAAGTTATCTATCGTGATATTGACGGCGTTACTTGCGAACCTTTTGAAATGGTTCAAATCGATACACCTGACCAATATACAGGCTCAGTAATCGATTCAATGGCCCAACGTAAGGGTGAAATGCAAAACATGGAAAGTGATGCTAATAACCAAACACGGATGACTTTCTTAGCACCTTCACGTGGTTTAATCGGTTATTCAACAGAATTCTTAACGATGACTGGTGGATACGGGATTATGAACCACACCTTCGAAAAATACATGCCAGTGATTAAAAACTGGGAACCAGGCCGTCGTAACGGTGCATTAGTTTCAATCAATGCTGGTTCATCAACAACTTATAGTTTACAATCAGTTGAAGATCGTGGCCAATTATTCATCGGCGCTGGCGTTGATGTTTATGAAGGGATGATCGTTGGTCAAAACAGCCGTGATACAGATATCGCCGTAAACGTTACTAAGGGTAAAAACTTAACGAATACTCGTGCTTCTGGTAAAGATCACTCAGCTGCTATCAAGACACCTAAAGAAATGTCACTTGAAGAATCAATTGAATTCTTAAACGATGACGAATACTGTGAAGTAACACCTACTTCTGTTCGTTTACGTAAGAAGATTCTTGACACAAGTATGCGTCAAAAAGCTGATAAGAAACGTAAAAAAGGTTAATCATTAAAAACCATTAGAGGTAGCCGCTTGGCTACCTTTTTTTGTGCATAAATATGGTATAATAACGAACAGAGTATGCTTTTTAATAACGAATAGGTAGGCGTAAATTATGATTGAACAAAAAACAACAGCTTATCTCACTTTAGAAGCGGATGCGCTACGCATTGAGCAACTATTGCGTGCTCAAATTGATGCGCTTTGTATGAGTCAATGTCCAATTATTGAAGAGGTAATTGATACCCAATTATTTGGTTTCTCGCGCGAGGTTGATTTTGCAAAACGGATGCAACTTATTAGTGCGCCACAGGGTGCAACTTTGATGCGTGAGTTAGAAGAACGGGTCAATCAAATTGGCATGCAAGTTGGGCAAGGACAGGCTGAATACGAACGAAATAGAAATTAGGTGTAACTGTGTGGAAAAAGTTTCAAAAAAGTAAAATTCAGTATTTAGACTATTGGTTATTGCTACCATATGTTATCTTATGTGCATTTGGTGCTTTAATGGTCTATTCGGCGAGTTCGGATTTAATGTCAATTCGCGGAATGAAACCAGATGCGTATTTTACCAAGCAATTAGTATTTATCGCGTTAGGCTTTATTTTGATGATGATCACATATTTTCTTAAGTTATCCGTTTTAAAAAATCGCACTTTTCTAAAAGCAATGACGATTGTGGTTTTCTTGGCGCTCATTTATTTATTGCTGTTAAGTCGTTTCAGACCAAGCGCAGCGATTAATGGGGCTACCGCGTGGATTCAATTGGGACCACTGACCATTCAGCCGTCAGAATTTGCGAAATTATTGATTGTTATTTACCTTGCTAATATGCTCTCACGTAAGGAAAATGAACTGGCCGACGGATTTGTTGATAATTTAAAATTATTCTTTAGTCCGGTTGTATTAGTCGCTGGAATCATCTTACTGGTGTTTATTCAACCTGATTTAGGGGGCGCTAGTATCTTGGCTGCTGTGATGGTAGTCATGTTTTTTGGCACCGGTATGTCATATTGGTATGGTTTTTCACTGATTACAGCGGTCACAACAACGGTTATGATTTTATTTAGTATTTTACGGCACTTTAACTTTTCAACGAACGTTAATTCTTATAAGTTCAACCGGATTTTATCGTTTTTACATCCATTTGAATTGGAAAATATGGGTGGGAGTCAGTTAGTGAATTCCTACTATGCGATTAATAATGGTGGTTGGTTTGGCTTGGGCCTTGGCAATAGTATTCAAAAGCGCGGTTACTTACCAGAACCGTATACCGATTTTATTTTATCGATTACCACTGAAGAATTAGGTGTGATTGGGACCCTCGTGATTATCGCGTTACTATTTGCGCTACTAGCACGGATTTTTTACCTAGGGATTCATGCGACTAAGATGTATCACACTTTATTATGTTACGGAATTGGCACTATCATTTTCGTGCAAACCCTGTTCAATGTTGGTGGTTTGCTAGGAATCTTACCGATTACTGGGGTGACGTTACCGTTCATCAGTTATGGGGGATCAAGTATGATGGTTCTAGCGATTGCACTGGGAATCGTATTGAACATCAGCGCACAAGAGAAAAAAGCTGCGGCAGCGAATTAGTGAGGTGAAAGCATGATAAAAGGGGCACGCCGATTAATCGTTGCATTGATTGTCTGGTTGCTCATCCTTTATGGTTGGCCGATGATCCAAACACCAGCGGTTAATCAGCCTAAGGTTGCACAAGCCCCGTCGACTGAACGGTCAATAAAACAAACGCCACTGACGAAAACACAAGGGCCGGCGAAACTGATTAATCAACCAGCTGAACAGTTAATTGCAACCTATGGGCAACCGGTCGAGCAACAGCTGACTGATGAAAATCAACGACGATGGTTATTTCACTTAGATAGCCGACAGTATGTCGAAGCGCTGATTGATAACCAATCCAATCAAACACAACAAATCATGGTTGTTGGTGCGGACAACGATGTGGCGCCGTTTCATTTTTTTCAAAAGCGGGCTACATTAACTAAGAAGACAACGTTACCAACTTCGCTCTTAGTGACGTTACACGAGCAACAATTTAAGTTGCAGTTAACGCCGGAGCAACACCAACAAACGCCGTTAGTGATGTTTAAAAACCAGACGTTTGCAACTTTAGTGATGCAGCAAGAACGATTGACAGCTGTGATGTATTTAAATGCGAACCGACTGCTACAAACTGATTTATATCGAGTTGTTTCAAAAACACCAGTCCCAGTGGATGAGCTAGCAAAGTCGCAACAACCGCAAACAGATAGTCAACGACAACTCGCTTTGGTGCAAACGTTGCAGACATTACGCCAAAATAATGACCAACCTGCGCTCACGATAAATCAACTACCATTGCAAAATACACAGAATTTGGTGAGTGAATTAACAAGTACACCAACGCAGTGGTTGACTAAAAAGGGACTGCAAAAGCTGCACCAAGTGCGCAAACAAGCGACACAAGAGACGGACGCCTTTTTAACAGCAACCGACTTTAAACAGGCTCCGTTAAGAGCAGCGGGTTTTCCGCAGCGCGAGCAACTTTTTTATTGGCCACAAGGGCTCAATTCCCAAGGGCTGGTGCTTGCGCAACAACAGAATCTAGCGTTGCAACTTGCGATTAATAATCCAAGCTATCAGCACTTAACGCTTCTGTGTACCGATGAACAAACAATGATGATTTTTGACTAAATGTAAAAGGACTGATTAAATGACATTGGAAATCACACAACGCCAAGGAATTGTCGTCTGGCTCTATTCATTACGACAAGTAAAGCAATTACGCCGTTACGGACTTGTGTATTACACCTCGAAACGAATGAAATATGTTTATCTATACGTAGATATGGCAGATGCCGAAACTGTTATGCAACGGTTAAAAAAATTACACTACGTCAAACGAGTGACCCCTTCTGAAAGACCAGCTATTGATATGGATTTCAGTAATCGAGTAGGACGCTCAGATCAAGAAATTGCCGATGCGGCAGAATTAGAGGAGTAATAGAGATGCGGATTATTGCAGGAGAATTTGGGGGTCGCAAGTTAAAAGCTGTCCCTGGGATGAAAACACGGCCAACAACTGACAAGGTTAAAGAAGCAATGTTTAGTATGTTGGGGCAATTTTTTGACGGTGGGCAGGCGCTTGATTTATATGCCGGTAGCGGTGGTCTCGCAATTGAAGCCGTTTCACGCGGTATGGATCATGCTTATTTAGTTGATCGCCAATATGCAGCGATTCAAACGATTGAAGAAAACGTTGCGGTTACTAAAATGCCAGAATGCTTTACAATCTGGAAGATGCCAGCTGAAAAAGCGTTGGTGAAACTAGCGGATGCTGGTGTTCAATTCGATTTAATTTTATTAGATCCACCCTACAAGGAACAACAGATGTTGCTTCAGTTACAACAATTCGTCGAAATGGGGTTATTAGCACCAGACGCGACGATTCTTTGCGAAACCGATACGACGGTTGATTATCCAACTGACATTCCGCATTACATACTGAAACGGCAACAGAATTATGGGATTACAGAAGTAGCAATCTTTAAATTTATTGGTTAGGAGGCAGCTATATGCCGAAAATTGCATTATTTCCGGGAAGTTTTGACCCGTTTACAAATGGGCATCTCGATACTGTTGAACGGGCAAGTCACTTGTTTGACCAAGTGATTATCGCGGTGATGACTAACGCTGCTAAACAACCGTTATTTGACGCAACCACTAAGGTTGAACTGATTGAAGCGGCGACGCAACACTTGGATAACGTTAAGGTAATCGCACAATCGAAGACGTTGACGGCAACCTTTGCTAAAGAAGTCGGTGCGCGATATTTGATTCGTGGTATTCGGAATGCCAATGATTTTGAGTATGAACGTGATATTGCGGCGTTGAATCAGACACAAGATGCTGATTTAGAAACGGTGTTATTATTAGCAAAGCAAGAATTTGCTTTTATCTCATCAAGTATGGTGAAGGAAATTGCAACGTTTGGTGGCCAGGTTGAACAATTGGTGCCGCCGGTTGTCGCGTCTGCGCTTGCACAAAAATTAGGACCTGAAAGTGATTAATATGAATAAGAATAAACGTCTATTGAAGCATCTCCTATGGATTGTTGGCTTGATCGTCGTGTTTGCTTTTTGCTTTATCCCAACGCATTATTACGTCGAAGGGGTCGGTTCGGCCGAAAATACCAACCAGTTTGTTAAAGTTAACGGTCAACGAGATCAACATAAGGGCCACTTTATGTTAACAACCGTCGGGATTCAAGGACCAGTGACGGGGTTACAGCTATTACTGTCTAAAACACAACCTTTTACGGAGATTATTAGTCGTGATGAACTAATGGGTGACGATGATACTGAAGCGTATGATCAGATTCAAAAATACTACATGGAAAGCTCGATTAATTTTGCGATTGAGGCGGCTTATCAAAAGGCACATCAGGAATACCACACTCAATATCTGGGTGTCTATGTGATGTCAATTTTAGATAATTCAGCTTTTAAAAAAGATCTGGCTATTGGTGACACAATTACGGCAATTGATCAGCATCAATTTAAGAGTGCAAATAAGTTCGTCAAGTATGTTCAAGGGCTTAAAGTGAATCAAAAAGTCACGATTAGCTATGAACATAATGGCCAGCGTAAGACTGCGACCCGTAAATTGATTAAATTACCTAAATCGCGCTACGCTGGTTTGGGAATTACGCTGACAGATCACTCAAAAATTGTGACAAAAGTGCCGGTTAAGATTGATGCGGGTGAAATTGGTGGTCCTTCTGCTGGCTTGATGTTTACGTTACAGATTTATAACCAATTAACGAAACAAAACTTAACGGGTGGTCGCAAGATTTCTGGGACGGGGACAATGGATCCTGATGGGACAGTGGGACCAATCGGCGGAATTGATAAGAAGGTACTGATTGCGAGTCAAGAAGGCGCCAAAGTCTTTTTCGCACCTGATGATCCCGTGACAAAAGCCATACTAAAGGTAGAACCCCATTATCAAAATAATTATGCGATTGCCAAAGCAGCCGCTAAAAAAATTGGTACTAAGATGAAAATCGTTCCTGTCAAAAACTTGGACGACGCATTGGATTATTTAGCCAAACATTAAAAAATTTGTCGGTTCGAAAGAATCGGCAAATTTTTTTTGCGTTTTGGGGTAATTAGGAATAAGGAGGTGGCGAAAAATGTGGCGCGACTATTGGCAACGGTATCGTCGATTCTGGTGGGTACCTTGTTTGGTGATAATTTTACTTGGTGGTGGTGTGTTTTGGCAGCATAGTCGGCAACAACGTTTTCTATCAACCAATCAACAATTGATGGCGCAATCAACTAAGCGAAAAGTGAAGGCAAAACCCGTCAAACAGAAGAAAAGCGTCTCAAAAGGTGGGTTTGTCGATATCAAAGGCGCTGTGGCACATCCAGGGATTTATCCGATTTGTGTTGCAAAGACGCGTTTATTTGAGGTGCTGAAACAAGCGGGGGATGTGACCGAAGCAGCGGATACGAGTCAGTTGAACTTAGCGCAAACATTGAGTGACCAACTTATTATCTATGTGCCAACTAAGGGAGAAGCGGTGCAAGCCGAAGAATTAGTGAAAGCGGCAGACGAGCCACAGGCTGCGACTGACAATCAAGCGGGAGCCAGTCCGATATCAACTGATGCTAAAATCAACCTAAACCAAGCGGATGCGACACAATTGCAAACGCTAAATGGCATCGGTCCTAAAAAAGCTGAACAAATAATTGCATATCGGGATGAGCAAGGGCAGTTTAAACAAATCGAAGATCTTCAAAAAGTTGGGGGAATTGGGCCGAAAACGTTTGAACAATTACGGCCACAAATTTGTGTTAATTAGTTTGTGAATGGTATTTTTTTGCTATACTAAAACTATTAACTTTAAAGGGGGAATTCGTGTGTCAGAAAAGAGAATGCCGTGGAATCAATATTTTATGCTTCAATCGGTCTTGTTGTCGATGCGTAGCACCTGTCCAAGATTGTTTGTGGGTGCGTTGGTGGTTCGTAATCGGCGAATTATTGCGGGAGGCTACAACGGTTCGGTGGCACATGAAAGTCACTGTATCGATGTTGGCTGTTTATTACGGGACGGGCATTGTTTACGAACAATTCATGCCGAGATGAACGCCTTGACTCAATGCGCTAAGTTTGGTGTGCAGACGGAAGGGGCCGAAATTTATGTCACACATTTTCCATGTCTTCAGTGTACTAAATTAATTATTCAAGCTGGGATCAGTAAAATCCATTATCAAAAGGATTATCATAACGACGAATATGCGTATGAATTGATTGAAAAATCTGGTATTGAATTGGACCAAGTCGATTTAACGGCGAATGACGCCAACACCCTCGTTAACTTTTTGGAGAATGAACAAACTGCTGAGTGATTAAGAATAACTGGGTTTATCCAGTTATTTGTTTAGCAAGTTTAAATGCGTTATTACTAGGACAAGCACCACTTTTTTTTAGCTGTCTTTTGATAGTGTGTCTACTGCGACTGTGGTGCTTACGCCAACCAGCTGTGTTAATGGTCAGTGGACTGGTACTGTGTTTAGGCGGTTGCCGTTTTTGGCTGGCACGGCGCACCTACGAACAGCCGGTTAGACCAAATAATCAAGTATATAAGATTCAACCCGATACGATCAAAGTGGCTGGCGATCAGATTCAATTAATGGCGCAGGGGCAGAATGATGACCAACGTGTTGTTTGCTACTATCGCTGCCAGAGTTCAGCGGAAAAACGCCGTTGGCAAACGACGAATCAGCCGTTATTATTAGCGGGTGATATTGAATTAGAGCGTATCCAAGGTGCTACTAACCGGAATGAGTTCGACTATGCGCGCTTTATGGGGCAGCAAAAGCATTGTTTTTATCAAGCAAATATAATTGACGGAACGGTCTTTAGACGCATTCCACCACAAGGTTGGCTAGATTGGTTCCACCAACGGCGCCAACAGGGGCTGATTTATCTCCGACAATTGCCACCAGCGTTGCGTTTTCATGCAGAGGCGTTGTTATGTGGTGTTCGAGAGTCAGATGGCCTGGCCTACCAGAATGTGTTAGGTCAATTGGGGATTATTCATTTATTGAGTTTATCCGGATTGCATGTATTCTACTTTGTGACAATCATTCGTCGATTGGCAACGCTGTGTCGAGTCCCGCGTGAATGGGTGAATGTTAGCTTGTTTTGTTTGCTACCCCTTTATGCGTTGTTTGTGGGGGGAGGCACGAGTATTACACGCGCTATCGGGCTGATCTTACTACGATTAATCTGCGAAGTAAGTCATTTTCAGCAATCGCGTTTAGATAGTTGGAGTTGGGTATTGCTGGTCAATCTTTTATGGCAGCCGTATTTATTAATCAGTATGGGGGGATTGCTGAGCTATCTGATGGCTTTTGGATTGATTTATCAGCGGCGCCATGGTACTTTTACAACGGCATTTTGGCTAGGCTTGTTAAGTTTACCGGTGTGCTTGCGGTTTAATTATCGTTGGCATATCTTTACGATTTTGATTAATGGGATTGTCGCGCCGATTTTCTTACCAGTCATGTTGGGTTTGATTATGGTAGCGATTTGCTTATGGCCTGTTAGTCATATGATAGTTTGGTTAGAAGAAGGCCTGCTAACGACGCTGTATAAAGGATTAGCTTGGATTGCAACGTTCCCATATGCGACAATTACTTTCGGTAAAATCCAGCTAATACCACTCTTTTTAATTGTGATAGGCACACTATGGTTGATGGCAAGTACTGGTCGGCGAGCAAAGTGGGGCTGGGGGGCTGTTATCAGCCTGTATGTCATTAGTTTTATTGGTATCCACTTTAATCCGGTTGGCCGCGTGATTATGTTTGATATCGGGCAAGGCGATAGCCTGTTGATTCAACAACCCTTCAATCGACATAACCTGTTAATTGACACCGGCGGCCGACTAGCTTTACCGCAAGAAAAGTGGCAACGGCGGCAAATTGTGAGTCGGGCGGAAAAAGTAACAGTTAATTACCTCTACAGCTGTGGCATTGATCATTTAGAGGCAATCGCATTATCGCATCAGGATGCTGATCATATAGGGGACTTAAATGAAATTATGCAACATATCCGAGTTAAACGGTTGATTTGTGCTGCGGGCTTACCGCAAAACCGGCAGTTTCAACGGCAAGTGCGGCCGCATCTTACAAAAGTTACAATTGAGCCTTATTTGGCGGACCAACATTTTATGATTGGTCACCAACAAATCAATGTGTTAGCGCCAGTGGTGGCCGGACCAGGCGGGAATGCTGACTCACTCGTTTTGCAAACGCAAATTGGTGGTGCGAGTTGGTTATTTACTGGTGATTTAGAAAAAGCGGGTGAAGTGGCAATCGTTGATCGCTACCCACAATTACGCGTTGATTACCTAAAGGTGGGTCACCATGGCAGTCAAACGGCGAGTGATCCCCAGTCAATTGCGACGTGGCAGGTAAAAGGGGCGTTGATTTCTGCGGGACGCCATAATCGTTATGGTCATCCACATGCCGCAACGTTGCAGACTTTAAAACGTGCGAACGTCCCATTTTGGAATACGGCTGACTGTGGGATGCTGGAATGGCGCTATGGTTTTGGCCAAGTGCCAATGATTAAAACAACACTAAAGGATTGTGACTAAATGAAGACAGAACAACTAAAAACAGCACTGAATCGAGGAACGTTTGCACCGGTGTATCTCGTATTAGGACAAGAGTCAGCGCTGATTGAAGAGGTTAGAGCGTTATTTAAAGCAACGCTTTCGACAGAAGAAATGACGATGAACTTTGCGAGTTATGATCTCGCCCAGACGGAGGTGGCGCGGGCATTAGAAGATGCGGAATCGGCCCCCTTTTTCGGTGAGCGACGAATTGTTTTTATGCAGAATCCATTCTTCTTAACAGGTGAAAAAGTTAAAACTAAACTTGATCATGATTTAAAAGGATTCCAAGCTTATTTAGAACAGCCACAACCGACAACGGCACTCGTTATCTTCGCGCCATACGCGAAGTTGGATGAACGCAAGAAGATTGTTAAACAACTGAAGAAGATGGCAACTGTCATTGACGTTCAAAAGATTAATGAGCGCCAGGTCCAGCAGTTAGTGACAGCGCAACTGCAAAGTGAACAAGTCACGATTGAACCAGCGGCAATGACGTTATTGTTAAGCAAGACTAATGGTGATTACAGCCAGATTATGGCTGAGTTACCCAAATTACTGCTTTACGCGCAACAAAGCCGGGTGATTACTGAGGCGGCCGTTAGTGCATTAGTGGCAAGTAGTATTGAAGATAATGTTTTTGAATTGGTGCCGTTAGTTTTACAAAAAAAGGTCGGTCCGGTTTTAGAGATGTATCACGATTTATTGCTACAAAAAGAAGAACCGCTGAAAATTAACGCCATCTTGTTGGGCCAATTTCGCTTGTTACTCCAAGTGAAAATTCTTTTTGAAAAAGGGTATAGCCAAGGTAATTTGGCGAGCGTCTTAAAAATTCACCCATACCGCATCAAATTAGCATTGCAACAAATTCGGCACTTTTCTAAGGCGACGCTTGCCCAAGCCTATCTAGGTTTAGAAGGCATTGAGGAAAAAATAAAGACTGGGCAAGGTGAAGCAACCTTATTGTTTGAACTGTTTATGTTACAATTTGCGACAGATGATGTTGCTTAAAGCCAAAAAAGCCCCCACAAACCAAATGGTTGTGGGGGCTTTTTTTGTGGTTAAATTATTTAGCCATCATTTTGTTTAAGCGTGACTTGTCACGGCCAGCTTTGTTGGCATGGATTAAGCCTTTTGTTGAGGCCATATCGATTGCGCGTGTAGCAGCTTTCAATAGGTCTGCAGCTTCTTCGTTGCCTGCTGTTTTAGCAGCTTTGAACTTTTTGATTGCTGAACGCATTGTGCTTAATTGAGAAGCGTTACGTTGGTTAGCTTTTTCAATTGTTTTCACACGTTTCATAGCAGATTTAATTTGTGGCATGTTGTTCACCTCCGATGGGTTTCACTATCTTTATAAAAAAGATTTTTAATTTCAACAGTCGTTATTATACCAAAATAGTGAGAGTGATTGCAATAAAAACTTGTAAAGTATTTCAACTTGACTGCTTAAATAGTTTGAAACTGTGCCTTGCTTTTGACACTAATATTTAGTAAACTTAAAAAGTGCTTATTGCACAGGCCTACTACTCTGTTTAGCGACGTTCACCCGACGCTTTACGTTGTTCTAGGCTATTATACCAGAAGGGTGGAAATTAGCATGGCTATTTCACAAGAAAAAAAGAACGAAATCATTAACCAATTTGCTCGTCACGAAGGCGACACAGGTTCAGCAGAAGTACAAATCGCTGTATTGACTGCAGAAATCAACTCATTAAACGAACATTTATCTGTTCACAAGAAAGATCACCATTCATATGTTGGTCAAATGAAGAAGATCGGTCACCGTCGTAACTTATTACGTTACCTACGTGAAAGCGATGTTCAACGTTACCGTGAATTAATCAAGAGCCTTGGCTTACGTCGTTAATTCATTTTCAAAAAGCGGGTCCGTTATGCGGACCCGCTTTTTTTGTGCTCAAAAGGCTTTTAGTAATCAAAAGCTGTTAGTTTGTTTAAATTGTGATAAAATATGAGTTAGACTTTAAGGCGGATGAGTTTTAAACGAATGAACGACTAAAACAAACAAAATAGTTTGGGGAATAAATTCCTCAAGTGCTAGAGGTGAAAGAATGAGTAACATTAAGATTATGCCACTTGGCGGTGTTCGTGAAAACGGTAAGAATTTGAACATTGTTGAAGTGGACGACGAAATTTATGTATTAGATTGTGGGTTGAAATATCCAGAAACTGAATTATTGGGGATCGATATCGTTATTCCTGATATGACCTATTTAGAAGAAAATGCAGACCGTGTTGCTGGGATTTTCCTAACACATGGTCATGCTGATGCGATTGGAGCGCTTCCTTATTTCTTAAAGGAACATGATGTACCAGTCTTTGGGTCTGAATTAACGATTGCTTTAGCTAAAATTACGGTTAGCAGCGAACCAAAATTACGTAAGTTCCAAAACTTCCACGTCATCGATGCGAATACAGCAATCGATTTTGAACGCGCAACCGTTTCATTCTTCAAGACAACGCATACAATTCCAGGTTCATTAGGGATTGTCGTTAAGACGGATGAAGGACAAGTCGTTTATACTGGGGACTTTAAGTTTGATCAATCAGCAATGCCAATGTATCAAACGGATTATGCACGCTTAGCTGAAATTGGCAAACAAGGTGTTTTAGCACTCTTGAGTGATTCTGCTAATGCGGAATCACCATTTGCAACGGCTAACGAACGCGATATTGCTGAATCCATCTTAGAAACGTTCAAGTATCAAACGGGTCGGATCATTGTGGCTTCAGTGGCTTCAAATATTATGCGGATTCAACAAGTCATTGATGCGGCTTATAAAACAGGCCGTAAAGTGGTTTTAACGGGTCGTGATTTAGAAAAAATCGTCCGGACAGCAATGAAATTATCGATGATTATTTTGCCAGATGACGATATCTTGGTCCAACCTAAAGATTTAAGCACACTTGCACCAGAACAAACAGTGATCTTAGAAACAGGTCGGATGGGCGAACCAATCAAGGCGCTTCAAAAGATGGCAACTAGTCATCATCGTTTAATTCACATCGAAGAAGGCGACTTGGTTTATTTAACGACATCTCCTTCACACGCGATGGAAACGATTTTAGCGAAGACCAAAGATATGATTTATCGTGCGGGTGGCGAAGTTAAGGCGGTTGGCGATGATTTACATGCTTCAGGCCATGCCAATAAGAATGACTTGCAATTAATGTTGAATTTAATGCAACCAAAATTCTTAATGCCTGTTCAAGGCGAATACCGGCAACTAGCAGCACACGCTGATATTGCTCATGAAACAGGAATGGATTACAAAGATATTTTCATCGTTGGTAAAGGCGATATTGTTGCTTACGAAAAAGGGAAGATGCATGTTGGCGGACAAGTTGACGCAACTGACGTCATGATTGACGGTAGCGGTGTCGGCGATATCGGCAATATCGTTTTACGCGATCGGAAATTATTATCAGAAGACGGGATTTTTATCGCCGTTGTTACGATTGACCGCAAGAATAAGAAGATTATCGCGGAACCGAAAGTCACCGCACGTGGTTTTGTTTACGTGAAGACTAGCAAAGATTTAATGGCTGAAAGTGCCGAAATTATCAAAAATGCGGTGCAAAATAATCTGGACAACAAAGAATTTGACTGGAGTCATTTGAAACAAGACGTCCGGGAAAACTTAAGTCATTACTTGTATGAACAAACGAAACGCCGGCCAGTGATTCTACCAGTGATTATGGAAATTAATCAAAATCATCGTCGTCAAAGAAAAGATAATAAACCAAAGGCTGAAAAAGCCGCTGAATAACATTTAGAAACAATAGCGTCTGGATCAGGTCAGTTGATTCTAGGCGCTATTGTTTTATTAATTGTCAAAAGGAAGTGATTGAATGGGTGACATTACGCAATTTCCAGATCAGTATGATCGGCTGATACGGATGGGGAAAGTAGCGTTAAATCAACAAAATTGGCAGCAAGCATGCGACCATTTTGAAGCTGCGTATCAACTAGAACAGACGTTGTCGGCGAATTTATTGTGGGCCAGTGCGCTGATTGAAGCTGGTGATCCGCAAACAGCATTGACAATCGTCGAAGAACAACAAGCGGACTACTTACAACAAACAGATTTAGTGCGGTTTTATCTTGCATTATTACTGAATAACCACCGTTTTATTACGGCAAATCAAGTGTGGGAGGCATTACGCCATGCGACGATTGCCCCGCAAGTCATTAAGACGCTTAGAATGATGATTACGGCTGCGGAATTAGAATACCAAGCGAATCACCAAGCAACGATTCAAAAGCAAGCAGAGAGCCTCTATAACCTCACTGCGCACCCATTAGCTGAACAGCTAGCAATGTTGACGCAGGCTGAACAATTACCACGTAATGTTTATGTCACCAGTATTGCGCCCATTTTAACGAATCCTTACAGTCATGCTTTCGTGAAGACGACTGTCATTGAAACGCTCGTCCAGCTGAATATTGAACAATTAGTCACGATGCAATGGTTTGAACAGACAAAAACTTTTGTACCTGCCGATATCCAACTGATGGAGGAGAGCCCGACGTTTAATGCGGTGTTAGCGGCGTTAAATGAGCAGTTAGCCACTGAAGATCCGACTTTGTTAGCACAAGTGATGGCGGATGTTGAGATGGGATTTGCATATTTATATCCTTTTGAAGCTGGAATCATGTATAATCCCACGGAGTGGGCGCAAGCATGGCTCAAACAGTTACTGGGTTCGGATTATACCGCGTCAGTGGTTATTTCAGAAAAGACAGAGGACTGGGTGAAAAAGTTGCAAGAAATGACAGGGAAACTTGATTTTTAGAGTAGAAAACACCTAAATATCGTTTCAAAACTGACTTTTTTTGAGCATTAAGTGTTTACAAACGCGCTCATAGCAGATATAATCATTTTTGAATTCTTCAAGTGTAAAAAAACACTTTGATTTTAGCGCTTGAAGTATTATAATATTATGTAAAGGATTATCAGTTTAGTAAATCTAAACACTGATTTTTTCTTGCGAAAATACAGGAGGTTCGTTTTAATGGCAGAAAAAGCACATTACGAAAGAACAAAACCCCATGTTAACATCGGT
>ERZ794962.7-NODE-7-length-58577-cov-15.991320_pt1 | contig 58577 bp, 58 predicted proteins | sample MGYA00375739_ERZ794962 | MGnify/ENA primary metagenome ERZ794962 (study PRJEB30138, sample SAMN05968710) | food fermentation metagenome | isolation source: fermented_meat | host: spontaneous_fermented_meat_time_7_first_replicate;spontan... | place: Italy | collected...
AATGCCTTAGTATGCGCGGTTGCAGCTGTGGAGCTCACAATTACAACGTTCATATTATATCGAATATCACAGGGCGAGTCAATGCTTTATTACGCCTCGACAAAAAATTGTGCGACATCGAACGTCGTATTAGGTGTTTGTACCAATTGGTATAACATCTTAGCCATGTAGCGTGGTGAATACACAAGCCCGTCATTGACCCACTTAAAGACCAACGCTAAACTGGCCCCCGCTAAATAATCAATCGTAATACTCATCTCAATTTGATCAGCCTGTGAAGTCTGATTATAGCGCTTAGCCACGTAATCCTGCATTAATTGGCGCATTGATTCAGTCAGTTGTGCCTGAAAGTGAAGCGTCGCCTCATTTTTATAGAACACTTTAAAAGCAGCTTGTTGTTGTTCAACATATTCAAAAAGTGCCTGTAAACTGACCTGACGATATGTCTGATCGACCACTACAGTCACTTGCTGATAAAAATCGGCCACCAAATCGGCCACCGCGGTTCGGATGAAATCCACTTTATCTTCATAATGGAGATAAAAGGTCCCGCGAGTAATTGCCGCTTGCTTGGTGATTGCTTGAATCGAAATCCCCTTTGGCGTACTGTCTTTCAGCAAGATAATGAGGGCTTGACGTAATTGTTGCTTTGTTCGTTGAACACGTGGATCTTGCGCTCGTAAATCTGTCTCACGAACCATCTGATAGTTCCCCCAATCTTTTAATTAAATTCACCTGTCGATAGTATAGCCGCTCAGTGAAAAGTCTGTCCATTAATCGGCTTGATAACGGCCCTTGATCAGTTGAATATCCCCTAGTGTACACTGTAAATTTGAAGATTCTGTTAACGAACACCCAAAAAGTAAACTTTATCCCCCACAAATTTAATTGTTGTTCGTCTGCGGTTATAGTAAAATGAGCGTAGTATTTCAAATCGGATAGCGTTAGGTGGTCGTCACTTTGATTTCTGCATTCTTCATTATTTTCATTTCAATCGTTTTATTCGCCGTCATTGCTAGTCAATTGACTTTCAAAATCGGCTTAATCACAAATTGCGTGCTCTTTATCATTTTAGTTGGTGTTGATGCTTATCTATTCAGCTGGGGTAGTGGTTCTCACTGGGTGTACGTTATTGTCAGCCTACTCGGATTAGTCGCTAGCGAATTATTATTAGCTGAACTCCCCCATCTTAAATAATTACGTTAACGTCAAAAAGCGGTCCAACTCATCATTGAGTTGAACCGCTTTTTTTAGTGCCCCTGCCAAGGACTCTCAGTATACCATATTAATCAAGTAAGGTTGTTTTTTTCACTTCATCAATTGTCTTGGTACCAGCCAACTGCATGGTAATCGATAATTCATGGTTTAAGTGTTCAAAAACAGATTGTACCCCTTGGGCGCCACCTAAATTTAAACCATAAATAATTGGCCGACCAATGGCCACTAAATCAGCCCCACTTGCGAGTGCTTTAAAGACATGTTCACCACGGCGAATACCACTATCAAAAACGATTGGGACGCGTTTTGCGACTTGTTGCGCAATTAAAGGCAACACTTCAAATGAAGCAGGCCCGCCATCTAATTGACGCCCACCGTGATTTGAAACCCAGATGCCATCTGCACCAGCTTGAATGGCAATTTCAGCATCCACTGGTGATTGAATGCCTTTAACAAAGACTGGCAAATTTGTGATTTGTTTAATCTTTTGAATATCTTCTGGTACTAATCCTTGTTTAGCGGCAGCATAAATTTCAGAGATGCCCTTCCCAGCACCGTCAGAATTACTATAAGCTGCTAAATTAGGCATTGGTAGTGGGAATTGGAATTGCGTCTCGATGTCCGCTTCACGATAACCACCCAATGTTGAATCGACGGTGAGAATAATGGCTTTTACACCTGCCTTAACGGCTTTTTTCAATAAGAACTCATTGAATTGATCATCTTTACTCATATAGAGTTGGAAAAATTAGGGGGGGGCATCAGGAGCCGCTGCGGCTGCATCTTCCACCAATGTATTGGCATAGGTACTAATTGAGAAAATCGAACCAGCCGCTGCGACCCCTTTAGCAGTGTCGACTTCCCCTTTTTCATGTGCTAACCCTTGGGCTGCTGAGGGGGCTTGAATAATCGGCGTTTTTAAATCAATATCCCATAATTTAGTATGTAAATCAGCATGATCGATGCCTTTTAACACACGGGGCATTATTTTTTTAGTATTGAAAGCACTGGTATTAGCAGCCATCGTCCATTCGTCTTCAGCACCGCCACGGATATAGCCAAACGCGCCAGCTTCCATTCGTTCTTTCACGCGTCCTTCTAACGACGCTAAGTTTAAAATATCGATTGGATTTTCCGCTTCACTTGTATGATATCCCATGATAGATTCCTTCTTTCAATAATTGAATACCTTTATCATGGTTCTCTTATCAAAAGTAAGCAAACATTTATACTCGGTTATTTCACTTGCGTTCGAAATCCAATGTCTTGCCGGTAAAAAGTCGTCGGTAAAGCGAGTTGCGCTAAATCCCGATAGACCTGTTGACTAGCTCGGCCTAGCGTCTCAGCAGAATAACTAGCGGTATACAAACGCCCGCCAGCGCTGACCAATTGATTGGCTTGTTCTGCGACACTAGCGAAACTAAATGTGCTGTTGCGTTTTGCAAATTGTTGCAAAGTGGGTAAAACAAACGGCGTTGTCGATTGTGTCGGGTAACCATCTGAAGCCACCACAACACCTAACGTAATGCCTGATAATTGCCACTGTAACGTTGGGGTTTCCCCCTTCAATAATTGTGCAAAAACTTGGGCCCAGTCGCCCGTCATCCGTGGTAGCACCACTTGTGTTTCAGGATCACCAAAGCGCACATTAAACTCAATCACTTTCACCCCGTGTTGTGTGGCAATTAAGCCCGCATACAAGACACCGGTAAAAGGCGTTTGACGTTCAGCCATCGTTGCCACAATCGGTTCTAAAATAGTCGTTACCGCTTCTGCAACGCATTGGTCACTAATCTGGGGTACTGGACAATAAGCGCCCATCCCACCTGTATTAGGCCCACGATCCCCGTCAAAGGCGCGCTTATGATCTTGAGCAACCGGTAATGGATAGACGCGATTATTCGCCACCAACGCCATCAGCGAGAACTCTTCACCTTCGAGATAATCTTCTATCAATAACTGGGGCACGCCCTGTTCAAAGAACGCCTGAACAGTTTGCCGCGCGCTCACGTCATTTTGAGCGATGACGACGCCCTTGCCAGCCGCTAAACCATCCGCTTTAATCACAACGGGATAACGAACGTCATCGAGGGCATCCAGTGCCGCTTGGACAGTCTGATAGGCTTGATAAGCCGCCGTTGGCACATGCGCGGCCGCCATAATTTCTTTGGCGAAAGTTTTAGACCCTTCCAATGCCGCAGCTGCTTTACGCGGTCCAAAGATCGCTAATCCAGCGTCTTGAAAAGCATCCACTACGCCAGCCACTAACGGTTGTTCAGGCCCAACAATCGTATAGGCGACCTTTTTGGCCTGCGCAAAGGCAATCATCGCTGCAAAGTCAGTCATCTCAATCGCAACTGTTTGAATCCCATCCAATTGCATCCCCGGATTGCCCGGCAAACAATAGACCGTTGCAACAGTTGAACTCTGCTGTAGCGCACGCGCAATCGTGTGTTCACGCGCGCCGCTACCGATTACTAATAGATCCATGATTGGCCTCCTATTGGCTAGTGTTTGAAATGACGGCGACCAGTCGTCACCATACTGATTCCTTTTTGGTTGGCCATGTCGATTGAATCTTGATCCTTAATCGAACCACCAGGTTGAATAACAGCTGTCACACCATGTTCTGCGGCGTATTCAACGCTGTCATCCATTGGGAAAAAGGCGTCAGATGCTAAGACGAACGGTGCTTTTAATCCATTGGCTTCCGCTTGTTCGATTGCAATCTTCACAGAGCCCACCCGATTCATTTGCCCCGCACCAATGCCGAGGGTTTGGTCCTTTGTTGCGACCACGATGGCATTACTCTTAACGTGTTTAACCACACGTTGGGCAAATAACATCGCAGCTTGTTCATCAGCCGTTGGTGTTTTGTCCGTCACAACCTTCAATTCAGATGCTTGATCAGTCACCCGATCACGTTCTTGCACGAGTAAGCCGCCTAAAACAGAAACCATTTCGAAGCGATCCGCTTGCTTAGCAGCCTCAAAATCAAGCGTCATGACGCGTAAATTCTTCTTCTTTTCTAAAATGGCTAACGCTTCTGGGGTGTAGCTTGGTGCGATGATAATTTCTAAGAATAAACTATGTAATTCTTCGGCTGTTTGAACATCCACTTCACGATTCAAGGCAATGATCCCCCCGAAAATCGATACTGGATCGGCCGCGTAGGCTTTTTGCCAAGCTTCATAGATGGTTGCACCCAAGCCGACGCCACACGGATTCATATGTTTCATCGCAACCACACAAGGTTCGCTGAATTCTGCGACCATTTTAACCGCCGCATCCGCATTTTTAATGTTGTTATACGATAATTCTTTCCCGTGTAATTGTACCGCTGAGGCAATCGAGAAAGCCGTTGGTAAACTGCTTTGATAGAACGCTGCTTTTTGATGGGCATTTTCCCCATAGCGCAACGCTTGTTTAAAGTCGTATGAACGTGTTAATTTTTCAGGGAATTCGATGCCGACTGCTTCGGTTAAATAACCGGCAATTAAGCTATCATAAGCTGCCGTGTGGCGGAATGCCTTGGCTGCTAAATAACGACGGTAATCAACTGCAGCTTGCCCCTCATCGACGACGTGTTCGAGGACTTGCGCGTAATCTTGTTGATCAACGACCACGTACACTGATTTGAAGTTTTTAGCGGCAGAACGCAACATTGAAGGTCCGCCAATATCAATTTGTTCTACAGCTTGCGCTTCAGTAATCCCTGGTTTTTGAATTGTTTCTTTAAAAGGATACAGATTGACACAAACTAAATCGATTGTCTGGATGTCATGGGCTGCTAAAGCGGCCATGTGTGTTGGTTCGTCGCGTTTGGCAAGCAAGCCACCATGAATATTGGGATGAAGTGTTTTAACCCGTCCATCCAACATTTCTGGGAAATGAGTGACTTCATCAATCGCAATTACTGGTACTTGCGCTTCTTGTAATACCTTGAATGTCCCGCCTGTTGAGATCACCTCGTAACCAGCTGCTATTAATCCTTTAGCAAATTCAATAATTCCTGTTTTATCTGAAACACTGACCAACGCTCTTTTCATTGATTGAATTACTCCTTCTATTTTGGTTTTTAATTAATTCAGCAACAACTTGCGGATAAATCGCGTGCTCTGTGTCGTGCACGCGTTGTTCCAATGCGGCTAAACTATCGCCAGGCAACAATGGTACTTTTGCTTGGACAATCATCGGACCGCTATCGACACCTTCATCGATGTAGTGAATCGTAACGCCCGTTTCAGCCACTTGTGCCGCATAGGCCCGTTCAATACTTCGTAACCCAGAAAAGGCCGGTAGTAACGATGGATGAATATTGATAATCCGTTGTGGGTAGGCATGCAACAATACTGGGGTAATCACCCGCATATAACCTGCTAGCAATATATAATCCAACTGTAACGGTGCCAACAGCGCGACAATTGCTGCTTCATAGTGTTGTCGATCATCATAATCACTTAAGCGGATGACCGTCACCGGTACATTTCGTTGGCGCGCTTTTTCAATCACCGGTGCGCCCGGCTGGTCACACACTAAATTCATAATCTCCATGCCCGCTTTTTTTAAGGCATCATCATCTGCGAGCGCTTCAAAGTTAGAACCCGTTCCAGAAGCAAAAATCGCCACTTTCATCTCATCAACCCACCAATTCTATTGCATTTTCTTGTCGCGGTTTAACCGACCCAATTTGGTAAGCCTGTTCTTGTTCAGCGTTCAATTGGGCGAGGACTTGTGCCGCTTTTTCTGGTGCGACGGCTAAGACCATCCCGATCCCCATGTTAAAAATGTTATACATCTCGAGTGCATCCAATTGCCCATATTGTTTAAGTGCCGCAAAAATCGGTAAGCTTGGCCATGTTCCCAATTGAATTTCGGCCATCACGTTGTCAGGCAACATCCGCGGTATATTTTCAATAAAGCCTCCACCAGTAATGTGGGCCGCGCCCTTAATAAAGCCTTGTTCGATAAACGGCTGACATGCTTGTGTATAAATCCGCGTTGGTGTTAATAGCCATTCACCGAGTGTCTGACCAGGCAATTCGGGTAAGTGACTGTCGACGGACAACCCATGTTGTTCGAAGAAAATTTGGCGCACAAGTGAGTAGCCATTCGAATGAATCCCACTGGACGCGATTCCGATTAATACATCCCCTGTTTGAATCGTTTCACCAGTAATTAATTGAGCTTGATCAGCAATTCCGACTGCAAAACCCGCTAAATCATAATGTTTTTCAGCATACATACCCGGCATCTCGGCCGTTTCACCACCGATTAACAGCATGTCAGCAGCTTGGCAGCCTGCAACAACGCCGCTGACAATTTGTTCGATCTTATCCGGCTGCGTTTGACCAGCCGCTAAGTAATCTAAGAAATAAAGTGGCTTAGCGCCTTGGGCAACAATGTCATTGACACACATCGCGACACAATCAATCCCGATGGTCGCGTGTGCATCAGCTGCAAAAGCAACCATCAACTTGGTCCCGACCCCATCGGTACTTGAAACGAGCACCGGATTTTCATACTGCCCCATCGCTAAGGCAAACTGACCACCGAAGCGACCAATATTTTGATTGGTTGCGCCGACCTGCTTTTGAATCCGACGAACCACTTCGTAACCGGCTGTCACATCCACCCCGGCTTTTTGGTAAGCATTTGTCATGATTGTTGCTCCTTATCTGCTTTTAAACTTGCCTGATAGGCAGCTTCATAGTCATAAAGTGGCGTTGGATAGTCGCCGTTGAAATACGCCATACATAATCCGGAATACGGCGCATCTTGCTGTAACCCAATCGCGTCGATTAATCCCTGTTCACTCAAAAAGCCAAGTGAATCCGCGCCAATCGTGGCACACATCTCAGCAATACTTTGATGCGCGGCAATCAGTTCATCACGTGTTTGAATATCAATCCCATAAAAACAAGGGTACTTCAATGGTGGGGACGCAATCCGCAAATGCACGGATAATGCGCCCGCTTCTTTCAAACGTTTCACGATGTGCTTGCTGGTCGTCCCACGCACAATCGAGTCATCCACTAAAACGATTCGTTTACCAGCCACAACACTTTTAACCACGGCGAGTTTGCGGTTTACCCCTTGTTCACGAAGGGCTTGCGTTGGTTCAATGAACGTCCGCCCCACGTATTGATTTTTAACGAGGCCCATTTCATACGGCAAACCACTTTCCTCGGCATAGCCACTAGCGGCCGATAACGATGAATTCGGCACCCCAATTACCATATCCGCATCAACTGCGGTTTCGCGTGCTAACTGTTTCCCCATTCGTTTGCGGGCCGTATGGACGTTAATCCCACAGATATCAGAATCCGGGCGAGCAAAGTAGATATATTCCATTGAACAGATTGAATGCGTGGTTTCGGTTGTGAAGAAGTCAGAATGTAACCCGTCCGCATCAATCGTCACAATTTCGCCTGGCTGCACATCTCGGATAAAAGTTGCTTGAACGGTATTGAGCGCACAGGTTTCACTGGCCACAACGTAGCCCCCGTTTGCTAAACGTCCAATCGAGAGTGGTCGAAAGCCGTTGGGATCAAGCATCGCAATCAATGAATCTTGCGTTAATAATAGGTAGGCAAAGCCCCCACGAATTTGTTGAAGGGCCGTCTTAATTTGCGCGTGCAAATCAGGCCCTTCTGCACGTCGAATCAGATGCATCAGAATTTCAGAATCAGAGCTCGATTTTAAGATGGCCCCCGATTGTTCAAGCATGCGGCGCAGTGTGACCGCGTTGGTTAAATTACCATTGTGTGCAAGTGCGAATTGATCGGTTGCAAAATCGAATAGGAACGGCTGAATATTTTCTAAACCGTGACTACCAGCGGTCGCATAACGGACATGACCGATTGCCGCGTCCCCGGTTAGTTGGGTTAAGTGCTCCGGTTTGCGGAAAACATCCGCCAACAAACCACGATTGCGATAACCCATTAAGTGCCCGTGATCATTAGTGACAATGCCGGCACCTTCTTGCCCACGATGTTGCAAACTATGCAAGCCAAAATAAGTCATTTGGTTTGCTTCTGGACTACCCCAAATCCCAAAAACACCACATTCTTCATTTAAACTTTTTATTTCATTTGACATGGTATCGCCGTCTCCCAACTTAACTTCGCTTCAGTCACCGATAACTCAACAGTTGATTCAGTCGTTTGCACTTGCATAATTGGCGTGGCCGAGACCGTCCCAATTAATTGCGCCTGATCTTGACAGAACGCTTCAAACGCCGTCTGATTTTCTGGCCGAACCGTGATGATAAAGCGGGATTGCGTTTCAACAAATAACTGTTGTTGATTAAGGGGGACTTGCACGCGGCAGCCGAGTTGTTCTTTAAAAGTCATTTCGGCTAACGCAACCGCAAAACCACCCTCTGATAAATCATGTGCGCTAGTCACCCAGCCCTTTTGAATCGCTGCTAAGACGCAATCTTGACTCGCTTTTTCAGTGGCTAACGAAAAGCCGCTTAATCGTCCTGCAACTTTGCCCGTCAACATATTTTGGAGTTCCGAACCCGCTAAATTCGTATCCGTCTGGCCAACGAGGTAGATTAAATCCCCCGCTGACTTAAAATCTTGCGTCGTGATGTCGGCTGTATCTCGAATCAAACCGACCATCCCAATCATCGGTGTTGGATAAATCGCTTCGCCATTGAATTCGTTATAAAAAGAAACATTACCAGAGATGACCGGCGTATCGAAAACCTCGCAGGCCGCCGCAATCCCTTGGGCACTTTGATCAAATTCCCAGAATACCTCTGGCTTTTCCGGATTGCCATAGTTCAAACAATCCGTAATTCCCAGTGGTTGGCCCCCTGCCGCAACGATATTCCGTGCTGCTTCGGCAACTGCCACTTGCCCACCGACTTTTGGATCGAGGTATAAGTAACGCCCGTTACAATCCGTCGTCATCGCGAGCGCTTTTTTAGTCCCACGAATTCGGACGACCGCCGCATCGCTTCCTGGTAAAACGACGGTATTGGTCTTCACTTGTGCATCATAGTGGCTGTATAGCGAGCGTTTGTCAGCAATCGTGGATTGGCCCAATAAATCGAGCCATGTTCGTTTAACATCATTAATCACCGACTGATAAGGCGCCATCGCTTTAAATTCAGCGATGCGTGCTGGTTCAGTTTGTGCTTTATGATAAATCGGCGCATCACTCGTTAAAGCCGCCACTGGCAAATCGGCCACTAATTGCCCACCATGCCACAATTGATATTGTTGACTCTCAGTCACTTCACCAATCCGGACCGCATCCAGATCATATCGTTCAAACAAGGCAACCACATCTGTTTCATGACCAGCTTTAACACAAAGCGCCATCCGTTCTTGCGATTCAGAAAGCATGATTTCATAAGCGGACATCTCTGTTTCTCGTTGTGGCACAAGATCAAGATTGAGAATCATCCCAGTACCTGCCTTTTCAGCCATTTCCGCTGTTGAAGAAACTAAGCCCGCCGCACCCATATCCTGGATGCCGACTAGCCAATCTGGATGCTTCAAAATTAATTCCAAACAAGCATCCATTAATAGTTTTTCCATAAACGGATCACCCACTTGGACTGCTGAGCGTTGGGTCGCCTTGCCATCTGCAAATTCATCCGATGCAAAAGTGGCCCCGTGAATCCCATCGCGGCCGGTTTTAGCCCCGACGTAGAACACACTATTGCCAGCACCACGCGCTTTACCTTGCTGAATATCCTTTTGGTCGATGACACCAACGCACATCGCGTTGACGAGTGGATTAGTCTGATAACATGGATCAAATCCGATTTCACCACCGACCGTTGGAATCCCGATACAATTACCGTACCCGCCGATTCCAGCCACAACTTCTTGAACAAGGTATTTCGTGTGGTCATCCGTCAATTCACCAAAGCGCAGACTGTTCAAAAGCGCAATCGGCGTCGCGCCCATCGAAAAAATATCCCGAATAATACCGCCGACACCGGTGGCCGCCCCTTCATAGGGTTCGACTGCTGAGGGATGGTTATGGCTTTCAGCTTTAAAGACCACTGCTTGACCATCGCCAATATCCAAAATCCCAGCGCCTTCACCTGGGCCTTGCAACACGTGCTGACCACTTGTTGGAAATTTTTTCAAAACCGGCTTCGAATTTTTATATGAGCAATGTTCACTCCACATCACTGAAAATAACCCGGTCTCCGTATAATTCGGCAACCGTTTTAGAATTTTAGTACGAATCAATTCATATTCATCATCTGATAACCCCCATTGCTGATAAAGCTTGGTGGCTTGGATTTCTGCCGGTGTTGGTTGCTTTAACACGGTTATTGCCCTCCTTTTCGAATCGATGTGATTAATGCTGCAAATAAACGTTGCCCATCATCGCTACCTAATAAGGTTTCGACTGCGCGTTCTGGATGGGGCATCATCCCTAAGACATTGCCGGCTTCATTCGTAACGCCCGCAATATTCGCTAAACTACCATTCACATCATTTTGATAAGTAAATGCAATTTGGTGGTTCACTTTTAACCGTTCCAGGGTCTCTGCATCGCAATAATAATTCCCTTCACCATGAGCAATCGGCAACCGAATTTGTTCGTTCGGCATATAGTGTTGGGTGAACATCGTACCGGCATTGGTCACGTTCAACGCGACTGTGTCACAGATAAAATGGGTTTGTCGATTCGGCAAAAGAACGCCTGGTAATAACCCGAGTTCCGTTAAAATTTGGAACCCGTTGCAAATACCGATAACCGGTTTGCCAGCAGCCGCAAACGCCTTAACTGCCGTCATAATCGGTGCCAACTTGGCAATCGCACCACTGCGTAAATAATCGCCGTATGAAAAGCCCCCGGGCACTAATACGGCATCAAAACCTGCCAGGCTAGTTGCTGTGTACGGGATATACTCAGCGTTTTCATGACAAACATCTTCAATTGCATGATATAAATCAGCGTCACAATTGGAACCTGGGAAAACTAATACGGCAAATTTCATTGATTCGTCGCCACCTTTTGTATGTCGTAGTGGTATTGTTCCATATTAGGATTGGCTAAGAGTTGATCACAGATTTGTGCGACCTTTTTTTCAACTGCGGCTTGGTCATCGCCAGCCACTTGCATTTCAAAGGACTTGCCAATGCGCATGCCGCTCACACCATCAAAGCCAAGTCGTTCGATAGCTTTTTGGACAGCCTGGCCTTGTGGATCTAGCACCGAATCTTTATAAGTCACTTGCACACGCACATTAAACATCTGTAGAACCCCCTAAAATTTTTTCTAATCGTCGTAATACGACATCGTACACCGATACTAAATCCCCTTTGTTCAAGCGGAAAACATCCTTATCTAGCGATTCATGCGTCGTTTGATCCCACAGACGGCAGTTATCTGGGGAAAATTCATCCGCCAAAATCAAGCGACCGTCATACCGGCCAAATTCCAACTTAAAGTCGATTAAATCGATATCCGCACGGTCGAATAAATCGATTAGCAGCTGGTTGATCTGCTTAGTTTGTTTTTCAATCACTTCAATTTCCGCCGGTGTCACAATTCCAAGCGCGGTGGCTTGCGAAATATTGATGGCTGGATCATCTAGTGCATCATTTTTGTAATAGTATTCGATAATCGGCGTGGCCAATCGTTTGCCCGGTGCTTGACCAAACTTGCGGGCAAAACTCCCTGCCACCACGTTGCGCAATACTACTTCTAGGGGCACAATCGTCACTTTCTTGACGAGCTGTTCAGTTGCTGAAATATTCTCGATTAAATGCGTTTCAATACCATTTGCCATCAAGTATTTGAAAATTAATTTCGAAATCTGATAATTCAATAATCCTTTTCCCGTAATCTGTTCCTTGCGTTTGCCATTTAACGCCGTTGCTTGGTCCTTATAGACCATTCTCAACACATTTTGATCGTCAGTTGTAAAAACATCTTTCGCTTTTCCAGAATAAAACAACGTCTCACTCATGCTTGAATCCCTCCAAATAACATACATTTTATTTAAAATTAAAATAATCGTTCGTGTTACATTAGGGTGTAAAAAAACTTTGAAATAACCTCATTTCAAAGTTTTCATCATTATTCGCCCAAACCAACGCGGTCAAAGATTTCTGCGACGCGGCGAATATGGTAATGGTAATCAAACGCGTCGTCTAAATCAGCGGGCGTCAACACATTCATAATCCGGTCATCCGCTTCTAACAACGGTCTGAAATCAGTTTGTTGATCCCAAGCTTGGGCCGTTTTAGGTTGAATCAAGTCATAAGCCGCTTCTCTCGAAAGCCCATGATCGATTAACTTCAAAAGAACCCGTTGGCTGTAAATCAACCCGAAAGTCCGCCCCATATTACGCTTCATATTTTCTGGGAAGACTGTCAAGTCCGTCATAATTTTGGTGAACCGTCGAAGCATATAATCCAACAAAATCGTAGTATCCGGTAAGATGATGCGTTCGGCAGAACTATGCGAAATATCACGTTCATGCCAGAGTGCAACGTCTTCATACGCCGTTACCATGTGTCCGCGAATCACGCGTGCCAAGCCCGTAATATTTTCAGAACCAATCGGATTCCGTTTATGGGGCATTGCTGATGAGCCTTTTTGGCCTTTCGCGAAAAATTCTTCGACCTCGCGGGTTTCAGATTTTTGGAGACCCCGAATTTCAGTCGCAAACTTCTCGATTGAAGTTGCTAGTAACGCCATTTCAGCCACGTAGGCAGCATGCAAGTCCCGTGGTAAGACTTGTGTTGAGATTTCTTGGGCGCGAATTCCTAAATGTTCGCACACATAGGCTTCGACAAACGGTGGAATATTGGCAAACGTGCCCACCGCCCCACTAATTTTACCGGCTTCAACGCCTTTTGCAGCTTCTTCAAAATGTGCCTTATGTCGTTTTAATTCCGAATACCATAGTGCTAGCTTCAACCCAAACGTCGTTGGTTCAGCGTGAACACCATGCGTCCGGCCCATCATGACCGTATCTTGGTAACGTTTGGCTTGTTTGGCAATCACCGCCAATAGCGCATCGATATCGGCCCGCAAAATGGTGTTGGCTTGTTTCAACAAATAACCATACGCCGTATCCACCACATCGGTCGATGTTAAACCATAGTGGACCCACTTGCGTTCATCTCCAAGTGATTCAGAAACTGCTCTGGTGAAGGCGACAACATCGTGCCGCGTTTCCTGTTCGATTTCTAAGATCCGTGGAATTGAGAACATCGCATTGGCACGAATTTTCGCAACATCTTCAGCCGGAATGTGTCCGAGTTCTGACCAAGCCTCATCCGCTAAAATTTCAACTGCCAGCCATGCCTCATATTTATTCTGGTCCGTCCAAATCGCACCCATTTCAGGATTTGTATACCGTTCAATCATTTATTAGCGTCCCCTCTAGTCCCAAATTTTAGTCTTTTTAATTGCCGTTAACGTTTCATCAACAGCCGGCGTTAATAACGTGACGTGGCCCATCTTGCGGTTGACCTTTTGAACCACTTTGCCATAGTCGTGATAATGCCAATCTGCTGACTGCCGACTGGCTGTTAGCGCTGCTTGCCAGTGCTGCCCAAGAATATTGACCATTACCGCTGATTGCCACAATTGTGGTATTTGGAGTGGCCAGTTGCAGACGCCCCGAATGTGGGTTGCAAATTGAGAAAAGTCACACGCTTCAATCGTTAGATGACCTGAATTATGCGGCCGCGGTGCAATCTCATTAACGTAGAGTTGCCCGTCATGGCCGACAAAAAACTCGACACCTAACGTGCCGACTAATTCAATCTGCGTGGCAATTTTTGCCGCAACCGATTCCGCTTGTGCCGCTAACGCCGCTGAAATGCGCGCCGGGCAGATGCTGATATGTAAAATGTTATCTCGGTGTTGATTCTCGATTGCGGGAAAAGCGGCTTGTTGCCCGGCTGAATTCTGACTAATTATGACCGAAATTTCTTGATCAAAATGGACCATCGCTTCTAATACACAAACACTAGCGGTTAACAACTGTTGAGCCACCTCCATATCCATTGCGGACCGTAGAATGACTTGTCCTTTACCATCATATCCACCGCGCGTGGTCTTCAAGATACAAGGAAAACCAACTTTTTTAACAGCTGGTATTAATTCTGCAGGGGTCGTTACAATCTCAAAGGTGGCATGTGGTAGCTGTTGGTCAACAAGAAATTGTTTCTCCAACAATCGGTCTTGAGCAATCCGTAGCGCCTTCGTCCCTTGAGGAATCCATGTATATTCTCGGGCAGCTTCAATCGTCTTAGCATCGACGTTTTCAAATTCATATGTCAACACATCGACACGTTGCGCTAACATCATAATTTGTGCCTGATCATCATAAGCTGCCACAATTTGATCATCCGCGACTTGTCCGGCTGGACAGTCTGCCTGCGGATCTAAGATAATCACTGCAAACCCCATCTCTTTAGCCGCTAATGTCATCATCTGACCTAACTGACCGCCCCCAACAATCCCAATCGTTTGCCCTGGTAAAATTTGGTTAGTCAAAGTCTGCATTACTTGCCACCGCCTTTGCATGCATCCGTGCTTGATACTGTTGCAGTGCCACTTGATAAGCTGGGACCTGCAAGCCACAAATCTGTGTCGCTAAAATACCAGCGTTAACGGCCCCCGCTTTACCAATCGCAACCGTCGCCACTGGTACGCCACCTGGCATTTGCACAATTGATAATAAAGAATCCAGCCCACTAAGTGCCTTACTTTGAATTGGCACGCCAATGACTGGTAAGACTGTATTGGCAGCAATCATCCCCGGCAAATGTGCGGCACCACCCGCACCAGCAATAATCGCACGATACCCGTTCGCCTGTGCTTCTTTTGAAAAGGCGAACATTTCATCCGGCATCCGATGAGCAGAAATAATCTGTTTCGTATAACTCACGCCCAACTCCGATAATACAGAAGCGGTCTGTTCCATTGTTCCCCAATCTGATATAGAGCCCATAACAAGTGCCACATCACTCATATTCTTTGCCCACTTTCTCGTTGTTGATTATGCTTTTATTCTAACAATCTTCATCTGATATGTCAAAATATTTTACGAACTATTTTACATAAATCCATTTAATAATTCGTATTTAAATCAGAAATACACAAAAAAACGATTAACCTGTTGGTTAATCGTTTTTTATCGTTATGGCAATACAACGAAGAGTAATGCACCTAAAATCCCACCGATGATTGGACCGACAACTGGGATCCAGCTGTATGACCAGTCTGAATCACCCTTGTTGGCAATCGGCAAGACTGCATGGGCAATCCGTGGGCCTAAATCTCGAGCCGGGTTAATCGCGTAACCAGTCGTCCCACCAAGTGATAGACCGATTGCTGTGATAACCACCCCAACCACTAATGGGTTCAAACCGGCTGTTAATTCACCACGTGTTAATGCTAATAAAGCGAAGATTAAGACGAATGTCCCAATCAATTCACTCATTAAATTGGCAAATGGGCTGCGAATCGCAGGGCCAGTTGCAAAAGTGCCTAAGATTGCTGCTTGATCTTTAGTAGCTTGCCAATGTGGATAGTATTGAATCCAAACGACAACTGCGCCTAAGAACGCCCCAATCATTTGGGCGATAATGAATGGTACCACCGCTGCCCAAGGGGTCTTGCCAATCATTGCAAAAGCAATCGTCACCGCTGGGTTCAAGTGTGCAGGTCCCATAAATGCAGAGGTATATACCCCTAAAGTAACCGCAAAGCCCCAACCAAGCGTGATAGCAACCCAGCCAGCACCGTTGGCTTTTGTTTTTGCTAAGCTAACGCCCGCTACAACGCCATCCCCTAAAAGAACAAGGATAAACGTCCCAACAAGTTCACCAAGCGCCTGAACCATTATTGAATGTTCCATGAGATTTCCTCCAAGTTAAGTCCTATTTTAAATAGTCTAATTGTGCTTCAGCAATTGCTGAATCCAATAATTCTGTTTGACGTGCTTTTTCAGCGTCATCCCAGTTCAATAAACGCGCCATTTCATCAACAACTGGTTGTTTGATGGCTGCTAATTGATCATTGTGGAATAAGATGAAGTTTGTCCGTCTTAAAAGATAATCAACTGGTGTTAATGTCATTTCTTCGTTAACTGAGTATCTTAAGCTGATTGTTTCTTTCAAGTTCAAGCCTTCAGCAGCACCTTGGTCCGCGTATGAAACAACCCGGCTGACGTTTGAACCGAAGCGGTTTGCTAAATCAATCGCATCTTCTTCATCAATCCCTTTGTTCATCGCAACTTTTGCATAGAATTTAAGGGTATCATCCACGTTATTTGGATCGAAGTGCCCACCTGAAACTTGTAATTTCTTAGAATCGATTTCACGAACTGTTTCATTGAAATCTTTCTTCAAGATATCCCGGATTAATTCAAGCGCACCGGCTGCCATCTTACGATAATCAGTAATCTTACCACCTGATAAAGTGATTAAGCCGTTTTCAGCCACTTTCAAATCACTACCACGAGAAACTTGTGATGGGTTGACTGATTCTTCAGCATGCGCCGTTCTTAATTGACTGATTGCTTTTTCAACATCTGCACGAGCAGCCGTTTTGTTTTCGTAATCATCAACTGTCTTGATTAAGTTGTTGAATGATTCTTCTGAAACCTTACCGCTATTAGCGCCACCACCGTTATAATCGGAGCTACCGTTATTAGAAATTAATGGTCGTAAACCTGCCCAGCTAGCTTCAATATCGTTTAAAGCGATATTAACGCTAGGATAGCGATTGTTGATTGCTTTTAAGAGGTAATCAACGTCTGCTTGTTCAACACGTGGGTGTTTGAAATCGCCTGTGTAATCAGTATCAGTTGTCCCGAAGTACGTCTTACCTTCGCGTGGCACAACGAAAATCATCCGACCATCATGTAAGCCTGAATCGAAGTAAGTTGGTTGTGGCACTGATAAACGACTACTATCAACAACTAAATGAATCCCTTTAGTAGGACGAAGTGTTTCTTGTGCTTTGACTTCCGTGTTTAAAGCATTTACTTTATCCACCCAAGGGCCAGCAGTATTAATGACTAATTTGGCATGAATATCGAATGTTTCATCCGTTAATTCATCGTGTGCTTTCAAACCGTTTACGCGACCGTTTGCATCATAAGTCATTCCGACTGCTTTAACGTGACTTGCGATTGATGCACCTAATTCGTCAGCTTCTTTAATATTTTCGATGACTAAGCGCGCATCATTATTGACGAAATCTAAATAAACACCAGCACCCATCAAACGGTCTGACTTCAAGCCAGGTTCGCGTTGGAGTACTTCTTTACGATCAATTGTATAGTTGGCATATTGTGTACCAGTTACCCCTGCTAATTTATCGTATAAATCCATGGCAATCTTGACACTGAACATGTCGTAAGTTGCTTCAGGTTCATCATAGATTGGTAAAAGCATTGGTGTAGGCCGTGGGATGTGAGGTGCAATCCCTTGAACAACGGCCCGTTCACTAACAGTATCTGCAACAACCCCAACGTCGAAAGTCTTTAAATAACGGATACCACCGTGAACTAACTTCGTTGAACGTGATGAAGTCCCTTCAGCAAAATCTTGCATTTCAATCAAACCGGTTTTGATGCCTGATGCAGCCGCTTGAATAGCAACCCCAGCACCAGTGATCCCGCCACCGATTACTAATAAATCAAGTTGTTCGTTCTTTAAGTTATTAATTACTTGTTGACGTCCTTCTAATGAAAATGTCATTATAATCCTCCTCATTCACGCATTTTATATGGTCGATGTTTGAAAACCTTTGTTGCTTCAACTGCTTGTTGCCAACCAGCATAGAGATCTTCCCGTTCTTCTTCAGGCATTTCTGGTTCGAAACGTTGCCCAACTGAGAAAATATGCGCCAATTCGTCTGTATCTTGCCAGAAACCAACTGCTAAACCAGCCAAAAATGCAGCCCCCATTGCAGTTGTTTCTAAATTAGCTGCCTTTTCAATCGAGCTATTCAAAATATCTGCTTGGAATTGCATTAAATAGTTGTTGTTTGCAGCACCACCATCAACGCGGAGCACTTTGATATCAATGCCAGTATCTTTTTGCATGGTTTGAACGACATCCCGAGTTTGATAAGCTAATGATTGCAGTGTTGCCTTAATAACGTCTTGTCGGTTCGTCCCACGCGTAATCCCTAGAATTGAACCACGTGCTTCTGAGTCCCAGTACGGTGCACCCAAACCTGTAAAGGCAGGCACAACATAAACTTCATTTAAACTGGTTGAAGCCTTAGCGGCTGCTTCTGAATCTGATGATTTTTCAACCAGTTGCATACTATCACGCAACCATTGAATGGCTGAACCAGCAACGAAGACTGAGCCTTCAAGTGCATAGTTGACTTTACCATTGATTGAATAACCAATTGTCGTTAGCAAGTTGTTTTCTGACATTGTTGGTTTTTCGCCAGTATTCATCACAATAAATGAACCTGTCCCATAGGTGTTCTTAACCATCCCTGGTTGGAGAGCTAATTGACCAAATAATGCGGCTTGTTGATCCCCTGCCATCCCTGAAATTGGTACCGTGCTACCATAGAAATGATAAGGTGCTGTTTCACCATAAATTTCAGAGTTTGACCGAACATCAGGTAACATGGCCCGTGGAATGTTTAAAATCTTGAGGATTTCGTCGTCCCAATCCAAATCGTGAATGTTAAACAACATTGTCCGACTTGCATTTGTATAGTCGGTAACGTGTGAAGCGCCACCTGTTAACTTCCATGTAATCCAAGTATCGATGGTTCCAAAGAGGAGTTCGCCCTTTTCGGCTCGTTCTTGTGCACCTGGCACTTGATCCAAAATCCAACGAATCTTAGTCGCTGAGAAGTAAGCATCAATTAATAGCCCCGTCTTTTGATGGAATAATTCTTCATGCCCATCTTTCTTCAATTGTTCGGCAATGTCATTTGTTTGTCTTGATTGCCAAACAACCGCATTATAAATTGGTAAACCAGTTTCCTTATCCCAAATAATAGTTGTTTCACGTTGATTAGTAATCCCAATCCCCGCGATTTGATGGGGTTGAATCCCCGATGATATAAAAGCGTTTGCAATCGTCGATAAAACAGCGTTCCAAATTTCGTTTGCATTATGTTCTACCCAGCCCGGTTCGGGGAAGTACTGGGGGAATTCACGCTGTGCATCGGCGACTTTTTGACCATTGTGATCAAAAATGATTGAACGAGTACTGGTTGTTCCCTCATCAATCGCCAAAATGTATTTTTCAGTCATCTTAATCCTCCTTTAACAACAATGTTAGGAAAACGTTTCCTCGAAAACTATTATAGATTACCGATGTCCAAAAAGAAAGCGTTTTACCCAAATTAAATTTTTCACAATTTAACATCCTTACCAATTCGGCATTTGTAGCACATCCAAAATTAAAAAACGGGTCAATAATCTCAGATCAACACTAATTAAAGTCCTTCATCTGAATCATTAAACCCGTTTTTTTACTTAAATCGTTGCAGTTATTTTAGTATATAATTCACCGTTCATCTTGCTGAGCGAAACCTTTTCGTTCTTTTCGTTTGAAAATAACACGATATAGATTCGGCCACCGTGGCTAAATCCGTTCGACACATTCCAGCCTGACAAATAACCACGATTAACAATGAGTGCTGGATCATTGTAAAAGCCCATTCCATAGTGGGACGTACTCCCTGGTTGGAACATTTGAGCCTTACTCTGTTCATTAATTAATTTTCCAGTCCACAACGCGCGGTCAAAACGGTACATATCAGTCGCCGTCATATACATATCTCCGACCCCTGGTAGTTGCGTGAAATTGGGGAGTTGTCCCGCAGCACCATTTGCCAGATAGCCAATGGAAGCCGCTGGTAATCGCGAATATTGATCCGTCATGAAACCAGTGTGCGCCATTTTACTTGGTTTTAGAATTTTTTCTTTTAGATACGTTTTGTAATCTTGATGACTCACTTTTTCCAAAACCTTCGTCAGCACAATATAGTTCGCATCCATATAGTGCCACTTGCCCGGTTGTTCCTTAATCCCATTTTTAATAATTTCTTCGATTAATTGGTCGAGAGTCTTCGTCTGATTATCTTGGTCCCGACCGACAATGCCTGATGTATGATGTAAAAAATCAGTCAGTTTAATCTGCTGCCCATTCGGAAAGTCCGGGAGGTACCGACTGATTGGATCGTTGACGTTTAGCTTTCCTTGTTCTTGTAACTGCAATAAACTCGTTGCAATCAACGCTTTTTCAGTTGAACCAATCGCATATAGCGTATCTGGCGTATTCACCAACTGCTTGGCCCGATTAGCACTGCCGTACCCCTTATCCAACAAAACTTGCTTATCGCGGACAATTAACGCGGTACCTGAAAAGCCAATTTGCTTTAAGTAGTCATCTAACGCTTGTTCTGCAACAATTGTCGGTTGGCTTTCTGCTTTAAGTCGTTCTTCCTTTGCTTTAGCAGCAGCGACTTTTTGTGATTCGCGCTGTTTCTTTGCTTCTTGCGCTTGTCGTTGGCGCTTAATCTTGGCTTGTTGTTGCGCGATTTTTACTTCTCGTTGGTGATGTTGTCGCTGAACCACAATTCCGCCCGCTACCAGACCGAATATGACCAGAATACCAATGACACCACCAATTTGACGCCCTTTTTTTGACATCAACTGTCCCTCCGAAATTTCTAATCTATCCATTAATTTATTACAATATTAATGTACAATACGCTTTTGGATTTGAACAGTGACATTATTGTCATCTAACCACACGCAAAAAAGCGGTCGCGACAAAAAATGTCGTGACCGCTTTTTTGGAACCAGACGTTCTTATTTAACTAATAAAACATTCGTTGCAGCATGGGCACTAACATATTGGGCAACCGATCCCATCATCATTCGTTCAATAACCCCTTTCCCCGTAATCCCCAACATGATTAAATCAATCCCATATTCTTCAGGAATGCGAATCGCAATTTCTTTTTTCGGTGAGCCGACTTCCAGAATCGGGGTGACCTTCGTTAGCCCATGATTATTCGCGTAACGAATATTAGCCGCTAGTTGCTCCTTCACACGATCTTTTTCCATCGCCGTCATCTTCGCATAGACACTAGCATCCGGTGAAACATAGACTGTACTTGGAATAATATGAGCCACATAAAGCTCAGCATCATTTCTTTTCGCAACTTCAACAGCTTCCATAAATGCCTTGTTCGCTAAGTCAGATCCATCGACCCCGACTAAAATTTTCTTATACGTTGTAATCATTTAGCAACACCCTCCTATTAATGAAATGAATGCGAATCCTAACTATATGTTCATTATACTGAACCCAATAGGGCCTTGACAATTTAACTGCCTAAACAAAAGACATATCGTTAATAGCTATAGTACCGTCGATGGTGCACGAATTCGAGTTAAAGAATTGGTATCTCTAAAAAGCCTAATATATACTGACCCTAAGTTAATTAACGAAAGCACTTAATAGCTATCTCATGCACTCATTTCTAAATCAATCAACTTAAATAATAATTTGAAAAAGAAAGGACTGTCACATATGGATATTGTCATAACCGGTGGGACATCTGGGATTGGCTATCGCATTGCCAAAGATCTCATTGCAGAAGGCCATCAAGTCATTATCATTGGACAGGATGCGGCAAAAGGCCGGGCTTCTATGGCCCAACTTGGAAAAGCGGCCTTTTTTATCCAAGCCGATTTAGCGACCAAATCAGGACGCAACCAAGCACTGGCAAGCATCAAATATAAAGTGGATAAAATACACGTTCTAGTGCACACTGCCGGTGTTTTCCCCAGCTCAGCAGAAGAAAATATTAAGGCTAATTTAGTCCCCCATTATCAGCTAACAATGGGCTTAGCAGACCGATTAACTGGCGGTCGCGTCCTTATCATAACCGGTGATCCGCAAATCATTCAACAACTCAGCATTTGCGAAGAACAGGAGACTACTTTACAACGTGCAAGGTGGTTATTAACCCATAAAGCTTTATTAACCCTCTTTCTCAGTTATCTTCTGGCTGAAAAAGAGATTACGGTCAATTCATTTCTCCCAGGGAATGTCACCGATGAGCTACCGCATTATTCCCAAACATTGCTGCATACTGAAGTGCCAGTTGGAAAATACTTAGCACTCCATCCCGATCTAACGCAGAGCACCGGTAATTTTTTTGATAATGATCGCAACTTGGTGTTACTCAATGCTCGGCAATACAACTATGATAATGCCGAAAAGCATTTGTTACAGTATTTAACAGAGTAATTGAGACTATAAAATCGCTTATCATTAGTGGCAACATGAGAATATTATTTTCCACTAAACTAAAAAAGGACCTGAGACAGTTTTTGTCTCAGGTCCTTACTTATTTGATTGAATTGATTGTATAAAAAAACCCCGCAGATGCGGGGCACAAATATTAAAGTTTAACGATGTTTGTTGCTTGAGGACCGCGGTCGCTGTCTTCAACATCAAATGATACTGCTTGGCCTTCGTCTAATGACTTGTAACCGTCACCTTGGATAGCTGAGAAGTGAGCAAATACGTCTTTGCCGTCTTCACCAGTGATAAAACCAAAACCTTTGTCTGCGTTAAACCATTTTACTGTGCCGTTGTTCATAATAATTTCCTCCTGATACATATCAATGTACGTTTTTTGTTGCAATAAATTATTGATAGGTAAAAGAGGAAGGTATTGTGCATCCAAAACTCAAATTACGTTTCAAAATTTGATTACTTGAACAGTATAGCATGGCATTTTCTAATTAGCAACCCGCATCCCAAAACTATCGACTAAATCGCTCGCAATTCATTCGCAAAAGGCTATTAAAATAGGCTTTAAAGCGCATAAACTTTTTATTTAAATATTTAATTTCTAATCATTTTCGAACCGTTTTGTAAACTTTGCCTCGCTAAGTGCCATCAATTCCTCAGGCTCAATTTCATATTTCGAACAGATAATGAGCAGTTGGTCGAAGCAATCGGCTAACTCCTCTTTTAAGTTAGCTTGCTTTTCAACGTCGTTTTTAACTTTTTTCCCTGGGTGATCACGCCCAAGTTCAATCGTTCTAACGGCCCGTGACAATTCCCCAAGTTCTTCACTCAAGAAGTTCAACCGAATTAATGGTGAAAATCGATACCAATTCCGTTGTTGATAAAAATCAACTAACCATGTTTGATGCGCTTTTAAATAATCTTGCATTTTACATTCACTCCATCATTAAAAAAACACCTAACCTCGCAAGCAATGTGCGAAATTAGATGTCTCCAAGAATTATTGAATGTCACAGGCGAGATTCGAACTCGCGACCTACGGTTTAGAAGACCGTTGCTCTATCCAGCTGAGCTACTATGACCTCATTGATTGACGGTTTTTGCTGTCAGAATACCACACAACATGCTATATTATAAGCAATTGAAGTAGTCACTGTCAATTAAAATTCGCAGAAATGAGGGAAAAACATGCAATTAAATCAGTTTTCACGCTTAACTAAATCTCAATCTGAACAAATCACGGAATTACAGCGTATTCATTTACTCCCAAAGGATTTCACCCAGCTCCCCTTCCAAGTCCTTGCCCAAGATATTTTTCAACGGCTGTTCCCAGAAGCACATAGTCAATCAACCCAGAGCGGGCAACTTAGTTTATTACAAGCCACAACCGAATTAAATCTAACCGCCTACCTTGAAACCATTGATACTTCATTCGATCAAGTTGTCTTCTATAATGTCGCCCTCCAACTCTTGGGTTTTGAAATGACAACCGATTTTGAACTTGATCAACCCACTGCTTTTATGGCCGCCACAAAACTCCCATTTATCGATCAAGCGGCATTTGATCAGACCACTTTCATCGAAGCCCTTTATCTCCTATTAACGACGCGTAGCCAAACTGGGTTACTTTATCTGGATCAATTGGCTAACCGTGGTTTTTTTGCAGACTGGCAAAGTGATCAGCCCCAATTTCTCATCTTCAATGGTAAGGTCCAGCCCGTTTTCGATACCAGCCATTTAATTCGAGAAGTCGTTTATGTTGAATCGAGCCTAGATACTGATCAAGATGGCCAACGCGACTTATTAGAAACGACTATCTTCAGACCACGCGAAACTGAAGCAGGCTTAAAAATTCCAGCACTCTACACTGCCAGTCCTTACTATAAGGGGATTAACGACGTCGATGCTGATTTGCACAATGTTGATACTACAATTGCGACTAAACCCGTTCAACAACCAAGCTTAGCTGATTTAACCCAAACGCCAACCACTGCACCGCTTCCTCAACCTCGCGCCGTTAATGGCACAAGTATGACAACTGAATTAAACGCAACAGATGACAGCAATTACAGTTTAAATGATTACTTTCTGGCGCGCGGATTTGCGAACGTTTACGCTGGCGGCATTGGCACACGCGGTTCCGACGGCGTCCGGACTTGTGGCTCACCTGAAGAAACAGCTTCAACCACGGCTATCATCGAGTGGTTAGCCGGTAATCGACGAGCTTTCACCAACCGCACCGATGGCATTGAAATTAAAGCTTGGTGGTGTAATCACCAAGTTGCAATGACTGGTAAATCCTACCTTGGTACTTTAGCCACTGCTGCTGCAACAACTGGCGTTGAAGGTCTGAGAACCATTGTAGCTGAAGCCGCCATTTCCAGTTGGTACGATTACTACCGCGAAAATGGCTTAGTGGTCGCCCCAATTGATTGTCAGGGTGAAGATGCCGATGTCTTAGCGAAGTTGTGCCAAACCCGCCAAAAAGATGCCGCTGATCATGCGCTCTCTGGCACTTTCTTCGCCGACCAACTCAAAGCCCTGCAAGAAGGTCAAGATCGCATCACAGGCAATTACAACGCCTTCTGGGCAGCCCGTAACTATCGTGACAATCTCGCCAACCTGAATTGCGATGTCATCTTAGTCCACGGATTAAATGATTGGAACGTTAAACTACAAAATGCCGGCGCCTTGTGGGATTTATTGCGCGATCAACCGGTTAATAAGAAGCTTTTCTTACACCAAGGTGAACATATCTATATGAATAACATTCAGTCGATCGATTTCACCGATATGATGAACTTATGGTTCACGCATCAATTACTCGGCGTTGAGAATCAGGCTGTCACAAAATTACCGGCTGTTACAATTCAAGACAACGCACAAGAAGCCACTTGGACGACCCAGGCGGATTGGCTAGCCCTCGACAATCCAACTACGACTTTCTGGCTAAACGAACAAACATTAAGCACTAATGCTACCGAAAATGCCCCACTGACGACTTTTAAAGATGACGGTGTTGCGGCCTTTAGAGCCCAAAAAATCAGTACAGCCGCTTGGCAAGATGCCTTAATCGCAGATCAATCAAGTTTCACTGGCAACCGGTTGCGTTTCTTAGGCTCCCCGCTTACCGAACCGCTCATTATTGATGGTCGAATTCAGTTTAGAACAAGGGTCGCTGTCAATGCCGAACGTGGGCTATTGAGCGTGCTGGTTATTGACTATGGTCAATTCAACCGTTTAGGCACCACACCTGCTGTATTAGCTGCTAAAGGCCAACAACTCGGCTATCAGTGGCGCTATGATGATTTAAAGGAATTTAAGCTCAATCGACCAAGCAATTATCAAGTCATCACTAAAGGACACATCAATCTCCAAAATCGCCACAATAGTTATCAAACCGACGCCGTCACCCCAAACGAGTTCTATGATATCACGCTCGACCTACAACCCACCCATTATGATTTAACAGCGGGACATCAACTCGGTCTATTAGTCTACGCGACTGATATGGGAATGACGATTCGTGAAGAGCAAGCATTCGTTTACCAAGTCGACTTGGCTGCTAGCCAACTGATTGTCCCCCATCTAAATGATTAATAAGGAGTCTTTTTATAATGTCAAATCTCATCACCTGTCGTCAAACCCTCTCCATCAGTAACCATCGCGTCTTCGTCAATGATTTGAACGAACATGAAACGGTCTATGGCGGACGCTTGCTTGAACTCTTGGATGGTTCGGCGTCCATTTCAGCTAGCCGCTTAGCGCGCGTCGAAACCGTCACCGCCAGCATCGACCAACTGAACTTCATTGAACCATTCAAAATGCAAGATTCCTTGTGCATCGAAAGTTACGTTGCCGGTGTCGGCACCCGTTCCATTGAAATCTTTACTAAGATTATCGGTGAACATCTCAAGACCGGCGAACGATTCCTCGGGCTAACTGCCTTCTTAACCTTTGTCACAATGGAAAAAGGTCCGGCCCTTCCTAACATTCAACCCGAATCACCGGAAGAACGGTTCATCTGTGCCGGTTATGAGGAACGAAAAGCCCACCGTCTCGCAAATTTTCAAAGTCAAAAACATTTCAATCAAAATATCAGTACCGATTATCCATGGAACGGTCAATAACGAACAAAAGAGGTGTCGATTATCATCATCGGCACCTCTTTTTATTTATCTTAAAAGTTAAACGTCCGGCTCCATTCATGTGTGCCACGATATTGGAATGGTTGGCTTTTAAAACCCGCCATCCCAAAACTAACGGTCATTAAAATAATTCCCACAAGAATCATACATAAACTAATCTTCAACCAATTTTTCAACATCTACGCCACCACCTTTAATCGACTACGGAACATCCCAACTAGCCAGCGTGTGATTCCAACCGAGAAACGAATTAAGTATTTCGTCATGTACCAGGTCGCCCCTGCACAAATCAGCCCCACACCAACCATCACAAAACTAATTCCAAGCTGCATCACCGCAATTATCCAGCCTTCTTGTAAGCCAACAAAGAACGATAAAACTAAGCTGACACTCCCACCAAGAATGCCGGCAGCAGCAAAGATTGCCCCCAGAAACGGGCCTAACCAAATCAAGAAATAACCAAGTGCCACTAATATGATGGCGGTCAATAACAACGTGCCCCATAACGGTGACCCTAAAACTAACAAGATACTGATTAAAATAATCAACATCGGTGCCATCTTCTTTTGGCGAACCGGTTTATCTGGTGTAGCTAATTGCGCTACAATCTGAGCTGGCGTTGCTAAACTCGCGATAATCTCCGCTTCCGTTTCACCCGCTTCCAGTCGATCATCGATTAATTCATCGTAATAATCAATCGTGTTGGCTGCATCACTAATCCCATACCGCGTTAATTCTGCCGCAAGCTGTTTAATAAATTGATCCTTAGTCATTGTTACACTCCCTTATGTAAGTATAAATGCCCATCACTGCCGGCCAATCGGCCAAAAAACTATCAATCGATGCTTGTCCCACCAATGTTAAATGGAAATATTTACGCAAGCGTCCATTATGTTCGACCCGATAACTTTCAATTTCACCCTGCGCCTCGAGCCGTTTCAAGATTGGGTATAATGTTGAGTCCGAAATTTCAACGACACTCGATGTATCTTTGATAATTTGGTAGCCATATGAATCCTCTTTCTTAAGCGTTGCTAACACACAAAATTCCAAGAGGCCTTTCTTTAATTGTGGATTCAAACCGATCACCCTTTCGAAAGTTAATACTATATTATGCATAGTATTATGTCAAGCATAAAAAAAGAACGGTCATCAGTTTTACCTGATAACCGTTCTTTTGAAACGTTTGATAACAGTCATATCCCGACTGTTATCAAACCCTTAATCTCTGCCGCCGCCAAAAATTTGGAGCATTGTGAGGAATAAGTTAACAAAGTCTAAGTACAAGGTTAATGCGCCCATAACAGCTAAACCAGAAACCGAAATTTCACCAGTTGCGCCGTATTGACGGTACATCATACTTAACTTTTGATTGTCCCATGCTGTTAAAATGATAAAAATAATTAACATAGCGTATGACAAGAAGTAGCTAATTGCAGCTGATGCCATGAAGAAGTTAACCAATGAGACAATAATCACACCGATTAACCCCATCATTGCAAACTTGCCAAAGCCGCTTAAGTTATTCTTTGTCATGCGACCATAAATCGACATGGCAATGAACACTAAAGCACTTGATGCGAAAGCTGCCCCAATTTCACCAATGTTATACACCAGTAAAACGGCCGTAAACGTCAATCCGTTCAACGCCGCATATGCCACAAACATGGCTAACGAGGCCGTTGGATTCTTCATTGAACGCCGACTAATCTGAACGACTAAAATTAATTCTGCAATCATCAAGCCCCAAACCATCCACGAGCTACCACTTGATAGGATTGTGTAAGTTTGTGCTTTAAACACAGTCACCATTAAAACAGCAATCAGTGCTGAAATTCCGACACCGACAGCCATCAAACCATACACTTTACTGAAAAAGCGGGCTTCGCTGTCGACATTCACAACGCGTCTTTCTTCCATGAATATTCACCTCTTATATTTCTAAACGGGCCCATAATCACCCGATTAGGAATATTGTAACAAATCCATCCAGAAAGACAATCAAAATGCCTAAATCTTAATTATCTTTAGGACTTAAATTACTCAATAATTCTTCGTAAGCATATTCGTATTTTTGCACATCACCAGCGCCCATGAAGACAACGACTGGTTGGTCGAAGTCTAAGAGCGGTGACATGTTGTCTAATTTCAAGACGCGGCCACCTTTAGTGATTTTCGCACCTAAGTCAGCACTTGAAACCTTCCCTGCTTTTTCACGCACTGAACTAAAGATATCCGTTAAGAAGACTTCATCCGCAAGGTTTAAGCTAGCGGCAAAATCATCCATTAACGCAATTGTCCGTGTGAACGTATGGGGTTGGAAAACCGCTACAATTTGTTTGTCTGGATATTTTTGCCGTGCTGCATCCAATGTGGCTTTAATTTCTGATGGATGGTGCGCATAATCATCAATGATTGTCACGTCAGCAACTTTCTTTTCTGTAAAGCGGCGTTTAACACCCTTGAAGTCTGCCAATTCGCGTGCCACTTCTTTGCCATCAATTTTTTCTAAATGACTGACAGCAATTACGGCTAAACTGTTTAAGACATTGTGTTCACCGTAAAGTGGGACGTGGTAATGGCCGATGTTTTCGCCATGATAGTAAGCATCGAATTCTGAACCTTGCACCGTCCGTTGGATGTTGCGGGCTTGGAAGTCATCGTCTTCGCGTGTCCCATAATAATAGACGGGCACATTGGCTTTGATTTTCCGTAATTCAGGATCATCACCCCAAGCAAAAATCCCTTTTTGAACTTTGTAAGCTTCTGATTGGAACGCGTCAAACACATCATCTAAGCCTGTGTAATAATCAGGGTGATCAAAGTCGATATTCGTCATGATTAAATAATCTGGTGAATAAGCTAGGAAATGACGGCGATATTCATCCGCTTCAAATGCGAAGAATTGCGCATCTTTAATCCCTTTACCTGTCCCGTCACCGACTAAGTAACTCGTCTTAGCCACACCACTTAAAACGTGAGCTAATAAGCCACTCGTACTTGTTTTACCATGCGCACCGGCCACGCCGATACTTGTATGGCCTTTCAATAATTCACCTAAGAATTGGTGATAACGAACGACTGGCAAGCCCATTTCAAGGGCCGTTTTAATTTCAATTTGGTCATCTTGGAAAGCATTCCCGGCAATCACCGTTAAGCCTTCGTGTAAATTAGTTTCTGAGAATGGCAGAATTTTGATTCCTGCTCGTTCTAAATCGCGTTGTGTAAACGTATATTGATCGATATCTGAGCCTTGTACTTGATAGCCTAGGTCGTTTAAAACAAGTGCAAGAGCACTCATTCCTGAACCTTTAATCCCAACAAAATGGTAAACTGTGTCATTTGTTATCATCTTTTAAACGTCCTCTTTTCAATAAATCATAATTATCTATATGATTAAACTAATCCCTTATAGTTTACCATAATGCGGGTTTGAGCTAAATAATGAATGTTTATTTTTCTCTGTTATCAATTGATTGATCTCTAAAACGCAAAAAAAGCAGCCACAAAAATTAATTTTGTGGCTGCACTTAAACGGATTCTACAGGTCACACTCTAGCCTAATGCTAAATAATCTTCGACATTTTGGAAGTAGACTTTATACCATGTTAAGAAGGTAAAGATAGTCCAGATCTTCCGACGGCCGTTAATGCGTTGTTCTTTATTGGCGTCTAACAAGGCCAATAACTTATCTTGATCAAAGAATTCTGCAACGAAATCTTCGCTAAAGAGTGCTTTGACTTTTTCATAATACTTGTCATCTTCTAACCATTGCTTAATTGGCACTGGGAAACCTAACTTAGGACGGTTGGCCCAAGCTGTTGGCAAATGTTTAGCAGAAGCTTGACGATAAGCGTATTTCGTATCATGACTATTAATTAAGTATTTAGTTGGGACTTCACCAGCGGCCTTAGCCACCTTAGGATCCAGGAACGGCACGCGTAATTCTAAGCTGTGCGCCATTGAAATCTTATCAGCCTTTTGCAAAATATCGTTTAACATGAAGTGATGTAAGTCGATATATTGCATTTGTGAGACTGGATCAGCATCCGCAACGTTATCAAAATCAGCTTGATAGTTTGCTTGAATCGTTCCATCATTTTGATAAGCAGGTTTCAAGAAAGTATTGGCTTCATCTGCCCCAAAAATACTTGGATTTTCGATATCAAAAATCACAGATTGACCCGTATAGAATTCACGCGGGTTCGCCAAATTCGTGTATAAATGGACGCGACCTGGGAAGGCTGGCATCTTCTTAACGGCTTTGGCTAAACTGGCACGCGCACCCTTAGGTAATTTCTTCAAGCCAGAAGTGAAGGCCTTAATTGTTGAATTGTGGGAGTGCATGCCGTAGTTGACATAGCCAGCGAATAATTCGTCGGCCCCTTCACCAGATAAGGCAACCGTTACTTTTTCACGGGCAAAGCGTGACAAGAACCATAATGGCACACATGATGGGTTCCCATCTGGTTCGTCCAAGTAATATTGGATTTTGTCAAATTCAGCAAACGCATCATCGGCATTCACTTTGGTTTCATTGAAGTTCAAGCCTAATTCATCGGCAAGCGCCCGGGCTGCTGTGACTTCATTATAGGTTTGATCATCAAACCCAACACTGAAGACTTCTTGCGGTTGCAAAATACTTGTGACATAACTACTGTCGACCCCTTCTGATAAGAAAGCCCCAACTGGTACGTCAGCCACATTATGGGCTTTAACGGATTCTTCAACTGCAGCATCAATCTTAGCCACTTCTTCTTCGAAAGATAAGTTTGAAGGATTAAATGACATATCCCAATATTTTTCGATGTCCAATTGGCCATCTTGATAAGTGAAATAATGGCCTGCTGGGAATCTGAAAACACCCTTGAAGAACGTTTCTTGTAAATCATTGTATTGATTCATCATGAATGATTTTAAGGCTGTCTTATTTAGTTCTGGTTTAAATTCTGGATGGCGCATGAAAGTTTTAATTTCACTACTGAACATGAAAGTCCCATCTGCTAAAGTCGTGTAATAAAGGGGCTTAATGCCGAAGAAATCACGAGCACCAAATAATTGCTTAGTTTGTAAGTCATAGATGACAAAGACAAACATCCCACGCAATTTTGTAACAACCTCTTTACCCCATTCTTCGTAAGCATGCAAAATGGTTTCAGTATCTGAATCTGTTTTAAAGTCGTGACCAAGTGCGATCAATTCAGTCCGCATTTCACGATAATTATAAATTTCACCATTGAAAAAGACTAGCTTAGTGTGGTCTTCATTATAAATGGGTTGATCACCCTTTGCTAAATCAATGATTGATAAACGCCGAAAGCCTAATGCGACTTTATCATCGATAAAATCACCATCACCACTTGGTCCACGGTGTTTAATGACGTCCATTTGTTGGTTCAATACTTCTTTTTTCTTTGGTAAATCAAATAATCCACCAGCAAATCCGACAATCCCACACATATGTTTAACCCCTCTTTTGTGTTTTACTGCTTAATTGACTGCAAAACAAAATAACAATTAAAGGGTTTGTCTTTAACCAATTAATTGCTATCTATTATCATACTATTTTAATTTTAATAATCCCATAACAAAATCGTAAGATGGATTATTTTAGTAGGGCTGCGACTGCATCTGCTGTCACTTCACGACCGACTTCCCAATCATCTGGCAAGACCATAATCCCTTTAGCAGGAGCACCAGCAACCCCGATTTCACGGGCTGCACAGATCATGCCGTCACTTTGAACACCGCGGAGTTGACCAGGCCAGATAATTTTACCTTCTGGCATGACAGCGCCCACCGTCGCCACAATCACTTTTTGTCCTTGTGCGATATTAGCAGCGCCACAAACGATTTGAACGGTTTGATCAGGTGCAATCTGTGTTTGAGTAACGTGCATATGGTCTGAATCAGGATGCACATCACATTCTTGGACATAACCAACGACAATGTGTGGTGTTTCATCAGCCACTAAATCACCGGTGAAACCAGCTGCTACAAGTGCTTCATTTAAAACAGCAACTTGCTGTTCAGTTAGTGTTTGAACACCGTTGAATTGTAAATCGGGCAATAACTCATTCACCGCTAAGAAATTATAGCCGATGGTTTGACCTGCCTGATCACTAATCCGTACGATTGATTGTTTTTCAGTTGTCACTTGCTTTTCAACATCAGGTTGGGTCATTACCACTAAGATGTTGGGAAAAGCCGCTTGGTTCATACTTGCAATTAACATTTAATGACTCCTTCAAGGTTAGTTCAATGAGTGAATAAATCCAGTAATTTCGCGTTTTGTTTTCCGATCTTTATTGACAAAACGGCCGATTTCTTTACCGTTATCAATCACAACAAAGCTAGGAATCCCAAAGATTTCCCATTCTTCACAAATATCGATAAATTGGTCCCGATCGATTTCAATAAAGTCGTATTCCGGGAATTCAGCTTCAATTTCTGGCATGGCTGGTTTAATAAACCGACAATCACTACACCAAGTTGCTGTAAAAAATAAAACATGTTTCCCTTCAGTAATCAGATGAGTCAGATTCGTATCTGTCATCGCTGCTAATTCTTTCATTATGCACCCCTTCAATTTTACTACTCGTTTTAATATAAGCGGTTTGTCCGTAAATGTCCACTCCTTAGGACCAAAAATTATGCTATACTATTTAAAGACAAAAACGACTGAGGAGTTTTTCTTTGAAAAAAAATGGGCAAACGTTTAAATATTTATTAACCGGCATCGGTTTTGCGCTGGCGGCGGCTGCCAGTGCGAAGCAATATCGGGCGCAACAAAGAATGATCAAATTAAACCAAATTTTAGAAGATGTTAAAGCCGGCTTAAAACATGAAGGCCAGATTGTGGGTTCTTGGATTGAAGAAAGTCCCCACTTATTCTCACAAAACAAACGGACCTTTCCAGTCTATCAAGGTGGCATCATCTGCGAGCGTGAAGATGGTACAAACCAATTTCGATTCAAGGTAGACGCAAGAACCGGCGTCGTGATTGAATTCTCACAAATTTAGAGTGCGCAGCGCGGTGGGCACGTTCTGAGGATTAGCTTAGTCAGACGAGTGACCAATTTATTGGTCGCTTGACTGACGTTGCTAACCGCAGGAACATACCGCGCGGAGCACGTTTCAACCAATATTATAATTAAAAAGGTACGCTATCCTAGATAAAATCTGGATAACGTACCTTTTTGAGTTGAAACGTGCTTTATCACACTGTCTTTTCCGGTTAGCTACAGAAAGGAATCGATGGTAAAGAACCCCCATCAATCCCTTTCTTAGGCTAATCCTCAAAGGCAACCCGTGTGATAAAAACACTCTTGCTGAAACGTGCTATTGACGCTAGATTTCTGCGCCTAACTACACCTGTCAAATTAGCGATTACATCACTCATTCGCCAGCCTATGTTAGTGCTCAAAATCTGACCGAGCGTCAAGAGCACTCTTATCTAAAACGTGCTTTCAAAGCTAGCACCCTGTGCATAGCTACGTCCGGCAAACAACCAATTGCATTGGTTATTCACCAGACTAGGCTATTGCTCGGGTGCTGACCAGCTTTGAAAGCACTCTACTTGTAGTGTGCCTCTAATCTGTAAATCACTTGGCCGCGCTTGCTGAATTTTTCTTCGTATTCCGTTTGGATGTTGTCTTCTGCAAGTTCACTATTGTGTAAATCGAGTGAGATGTCGTCAAAAACCATCCCATAATCATTCAGGCTCATCAATGAGTATTCGAATAGACCTTGGTTATCAGTCTTAAAACGTAAGTAGCCCGTTGGTTGCATAATTTGTTGGTATTCCGCTAAGAATGATTTATATGTCAATCGGCGCTTTTCATGGCGCGTCTTAGGCCATGGATCAGAGAAGTTTAAGTACACCCCTGCCACTTCGTTTTCAGCAAAGAAAGTTGTTAAGGCTGCGCCGTTACCCAATAATAATTGGAGATTTGGCAATTTCAATTCAACTTGTTTTTGTAAAATAACGGCAATCGCTGATTCTTGGATTTCAACTGCGATAAAGTTCCGGTCTGGATATTTTTGTGCCATCTGAGTGATAAATTGGCCTTTACCTGAACCCACTTCGATGTAAATGGGTTGTTCTTTGGCAAAACGTGTTTGCCACTTGCCGGCGATATCTTCCGGACTCACTAAAATCATGCTGGGGTTGGCCGCAATTAAGTCCGCCGCCCAAGGTTTATTTCTTAAACGCATTATGTTCTCCTTGTTGATGCCAATCAAAAAGGTTGGACACTTGCCCAACCTTTGGCATTTAATTTTTATTAATTATTTCAGAAATCACTGCTTCTAAGCGCAATATGTCACGGTTCATTTCAGTAAAACGACCACGTTGATAATGGTGCTTAATACTTTGGAGTAGGTTCAAACTGCCGTACCAGTTGACGCGCATCATTAATTCAGGCGTCACCTCTAGGCCGTAGTTCTCAAGCCACTCGTGCCATTCTTGACGTGGAACATATTGAAATAAAATCATTCCGAAATCGACTGCAGGGTCGGCTAACATTGCCGAGTCCCAATCCACTAAGTAGAGTCGATTAATATCCGATAACAACCAATTCTTATGGCTTAAATCGCCATGGCACACCTCTGCAGAAGGTGCTTGTAATTGACGTAACGTTTGCTTCAAATAATCAGCTGTTTGTTCTAAAAATGGGTGTTGCCGTAAATCTTGCGGTAAGTCGTAAAAATAGGCTTGCAACATTTCGTTTGCTGACCAGACACGACCGCCAACTTTTTGTAACATTCGTTTCAATAGTTGGGATTGATGCACCCGTGCTAATAACTTAGCGACTTGTGGGCTATTCATCTCATCACGTTTCAAGGTTCGGCCGTTGAGCCACTCTTGTGCGGTTAAGACATCCCCACTCGAAATCCGCTTCGTCCAGATTAAGCGTGGTGTTATGCCTTCTGCCGAGAGCGCCGCTAAAAATGGTGATGTGTTGCGCTTTAGGAAAATCTTTTCTGACGCGCGAACGCCTAAAAATGCAGCGCCCGTATCACCACCGGCCGGACGAACTTGCCAGCCAGTATCCAGGTCAAAATTCATCAGCCTCGACTCCTCTTCAATAAAATAAAGCGCCAAAATACAGCGCTCACGTTGCTTCAACTGTCTAATAACTAAGGGTATCATATAATAATTAGCCAGTAGTCGTCAAGTAGGAAAGCATGCGTGTCACAGGGACTATGCCCCCAACCGTTTAGGCAAATAGAATTGAACAAAGCCAATCACGAGCACGAACAATGCTAAAACACTCAAACCAACTTGAATCGTCATCCCTAGTGTCACTAATAAAATGACACTAAAGAGTAACGCCTGAAGCAATAATAAAGTCCGCATTAATTGGCTGAACGCTTGAATTCGTTTGGTCGTTGGTACTGGGTATAGATGAGTGAAAATAATTTGATCATACTGATTGTAAAACGGTAATAATTGAAAACCAACTAGATAAATCAATAGAAGTCCGAGTGCCAAACTCAACCACCATATGTGACTGAAGCACAGAATGATGCCCCCTAAAACAACTAACCGGATATATAACCCGCTGAATTCTGTGCCCCGCAAAAAGCCACGCGCATATAAATAGAGGTAAGTATTGGCTGGTTTAGCTGTAATTGGCTTTAATAAGCCATCTAAATAGCGACGACGCTTAACCTGACTACTGAGCCCTGGCACATCCGTGAAGAGGTTATAGAGGCGGTAAATTCGTCCCATTCGTGAATCTTCTGCACCAACTGCCGCTAACCAATCGAATAGCTGTGTCTTTTGAACACGCGCCAATTGTTGTCGCTGATAATAGGCTAGTCCAAGCGCTACAAGCACTCCGACTAAATTTAGCCACTGATATAATTGACTGGCAATTATTGCCAAATCGAGGATTAACGAAAGCCCTTTTGTTGCCTGGGTTTCATCCGCTTGGTACCACTGACGCAACTGGATTGAAAAGCGGCGGTCTTTGATGATTACCAATGTAATCAAGGCAACGGCTATGTGCCATGCCGGGACCGTCTTAGTAATTAACAAGAGTGGCGCCACTAGAAGCGTCACAAAAGCCATTGCAATTAATGGTAACCAGCTACTATATAAACGTGCTGATTTCAAATACGTCACAAGGCCACTTTCTTTTGGCAATAAGAAGACACTATCCGCTTCTTTTAATAATGTTGCTAGGCGACCAAAACTAACTGCCGCAAGTAATACTAAACTCAATACAGGTTTTAGCCACCAAGCTTGTGGATCCAGTCCTTTGACGGCGTTAGCATATGTGTAGCCCAACGCTCCTAATAAAAAGATAATCGCAATCACGAAATGATCATTGAAAACGAGGCGCAAATACTTCACTTGTTCTTGAATATGTTTTTGCACGCGTTTTTGCCATAATGCTTGCATGGTTAACCTTCTTTCGTCATCTGCAGATAAATATCGTCGAGATCGGCGTCAGCCATGTTAAATTCAATCTTTAATTCTTCAAGCGTGCCAGTCGTTCGTACGCGACCCTGATTTAAAAGCACAAATGAATCAGCATATTGTTGCGCCGTTGCGAGAATATGGGTCGACATTAGAATTGCAGCTCCTTGTGCTTTTTTTTCAGCAATGATTTCTAATAAATCATGAATTGCCAATGGATCCAATCCAGTAAAAGGTTCATCGATGATAAACAAGTCAGCATTCGTCATAAATGCATTGACGATCATTACTTTTTGCCGCATCCCTTTTGAAAAGTGAACCGGGAACCAGTCTAACTTATTGTCTAATCGGAATCGTTTTAACAATGCATTGGCTTTAACCCACGTCTCTTCAACGTTTAAATCATAAGCCATCATTGTTAATTCTAAATGCTCCTTTAAAGTCAATTCAGGGTATAAGACAGGCGTTTCTGGCACATAGGCTACTTTTTGGCGGTATTGGTCAGGATTCGACTGTAACGTCACACCGTCTAAAGTAATTGTGCCTTTTTGTGGTGTCAATAATCCAATGATGTGTTTAATAGTTGTTGATTTGCCGGCCCCATTTAAACCGATTAAACCAACCACTTGATTGTTTGGCACAGTAAAGCTGACCTCTTTTAAAACGGGGACGTGCGCGTAGCCCCCCGTTAATTGGTTAATCTCTAAACTCATAATCAATAGCCTCGTTTTTTGGTTTTTAAAACTACTTTTTTAGTGAATCCTTTTTCATATCATATCTTAACACGAAGTAAACTGCGAGTGTATGCCCCCACTCAATATTTTTCCATCCGCTTACAAAGCTGATGGCAGTAGCGAAAAGCCCTTGTTTATGATAGCATTAAGCTGTATTGAGACTTCAAATAAGAGAAAGTAGGCATAATTAATGGATGATTGTATCTTTTGCAAAATCGTTCGAAATGAAATTCCGAACACAGTGGTCTATGAAGACGACGATGTCAAAGCCTTCTTGGACATCACACAAGTGACACCCGGCCATACCTTGTTGGTACCCAAAAAACACGTGGCGGACATCTTTGAATACGATGCTGATTTAGCTGCGGCCGTTTTCAGTCGCATTCCAAAGATTGCTAAGGCTATTAAAGCTAGCAATCCAGCCATCCAAGGAATGAACATCTGCAATAATAACGGTGCGGTGGCTTATCAATCCGTTTTTCATTCTCATATTCATCTTATTCCACGTTACACAGCGGATGATTCATTTGCAATGCAATTCGGTGATAATAGCGCTGATTACACTGCTGACCAACTACAAGCGATCGCAGATGGTATTCACGCACAATTGGAGGACTAATCATGTCATTTTCAGAAGGATTACTAGTTGGTGGCTTATTAGGGACGGCTTATGCCCTTCTCACCGCTTCTACAACCGGCCCCAAACGACAACAAGCGATTGCCCGCTATTTAAACGAGCTCTCAGAAAGTTCAACTGATGTTCAACAAAGTGCTGTTCAATTGCAAACAGCTTCGCAAAATTTATCAAACGAACTCAAAACAACTGCAGTTACATCACTTGGTGGTATCAGTGATGCATTGCAAACATTTTCATTTGAAGCAGCACCACGAATTGCTCAAATCGAAGAATCAGTTGATCGTTTGACACAAAACTTAAAAAAATAAATTCACCAAAAATTAGATTGTATGCAAGCGATAAGGTTAAGCATGTCAACGATTCCCGCGTTTTTAGCGTAAAACCTAAATTTGAAAGTTCTGTGAAGTTTTAGACGCTTCGTTCAATTTAGTTAGTTTATGTGTTATATTAATTGGTGAATTCACTACGAATTTATTCATAAATATTTTGATAAGGATGTGTCATACAATGAAGAAATGGCTATTAGCCGCTGCTAGTTTATTAATGGTAGTTTCACTAGCAGGTTGTGGTAGCAAGACTATCGCAAGCCTAAAGGGTGGTAAAATCACTCAAGACGAATACTATAAAGAAATCAAGGAAACATCTGCCGGCAAGCAACAATTGCAACAAATGATCTTGCAAAAAGCGCTTGAAAACCAATACGGCTCAAAAGCCATCGATAAAAAAGTTAAGAAAACTTATGATGGTTACAAAAAACAATACGGTTCATCATTCAACTCTGTGCTTGCACAAAGCAGTATGACACCTACATCATTTAAGAACAGCATCAAAACACAATACTTAACACAAGCAGCACTAAAAGATAACAAAAAAGTAACCAATGCTGACTTGAAGAAACAATGGAAATCATACGAACCAAAAGTCCAAGTTCAACATATCTTAGTTGAAAAGAAAGAAACAGCTCAAGAAGTCATTGATGCACTTGCAAAAGACAACTCAACAAAGAACTTCAACGAATTAGCTAAGAAATATTCAACTGATACTGGTACGAAGAAAGATGGCGGTAAATTACCTGTCTTCGATAGTACTGATACATCACTTGACTCAACATTCAAGACTGCTGCTTTCAAATTAAAGACAAACGAATATACAACAACCCCTGTTAAGACAACTTATGGTTACCACGTTATCCGGATGATCAAGAACCCTGGTAAAGGTAAGATGGCTGATCACAAGAAAGAATTAACAGACATCGTTTACGCTTCATGGCTTAAAGACCAAACAGTGATGAACAAAGTCATCACTAAGGTACTTAAGAACGCTAACGTATCTATCAAGGACAAAGATTTATCAGACATCCTTTCAAGCTACGGCGTTAACAGCAAAGCTTCAAAATCATCATCTAAATAAGCATTAACAAAAAGACCCCCGCTGCAGTCGCAGCGGGGTTCTTTTTGTACATTTATTCTGTTGGTTGATCTAAATTAGGATCTTCGACTGGGCGATAGAAACGCCGCCCATCCATTGCGAAGAGCCGTTCAGTAAACTGACCTGCTTCCGCATGTTGTAATGACTGGGTCATCATCGTGATACTTGCATCTAATTCATCAATTTGATGCAGAACTTCTGCTTCAAGAACTTGTGGCCGGACAGGTGAACCATATTCCATTAAACCATGATGGGCCAAGATAACATGCCGCAATAGCAACATATCCTCAGCATTCACGTCGATCTTTAATGTATCACAAGCCCGCACTATCTCTTCATCAACCAGTACAATATGACCGATCAAATTGCCACGAACCGTGTATTCCGTTGAAATAGGACCGGACAATTCTAGCGTCTTACCTAAATCATGCAAGATAACACCAGCATATAGCAATGCCTCATCAATTTGTGGATATTGGGCAGCAATCGTCTTAGCTAAGCGCAACATTGAAAGTGTATGATAGGCCAAGCCGCCACTAAACGCGTGGTGGTTGGTCTTAGCCGCTGGAAAACTGAAGAATTCCGCTTGATGTTTTTGCATTAAATGTCGGACCAAACGTTGCCAATTTGGGTTTGTAATTTCGAATAACATCGCGCCAAATTCGTCTTGCATCTCGGTTACTTGCACCGGTGCTTTAGGAATAAACTGGTCAACTGTTTGCGGTTCGTCCCCCGTCGTTAAGCGCAGTTTATAAATCTTAACTTGCGGATTATTTTGGTATAATTCCCGCTTACCTTGTAAATGGATCACCTGACCCGCCGTAAATTTAGCAACGTCTTCATCAGAAGCATCCCAGTATTTACCGCCGATTTGTCCCGATTGATCTTGGAACGTAAACGCGATGAATTGCTTGCCGTTTTTAGCAATCCGCACGTCCGCCGTTTTAATTAGTACAAATAAATCCAGATTCTCGTCGTTTTGGTAATCAAATAATTTCTTTGCTGTCATGTGTCAGCCCCACTTCCTCTAGATTTAACCAATGATCCGCTTCAAAGTGTGCTTGCGTCCGCGGATTGGCCGTTAAATAAATCACTTGGTTGGCCGCACTGAGTCGTTGGAGTAATGTCCAAACGGCGATTTGGCGTTGATCATCAAAGTTGACGAATCCATCATCCACCAATAAAGGTAATGAGACTACGTCAGCTACCTCTTCTGCAAACGCAAAGCGTAGCGCAATGTATAACTGCTCTGCAGTCCCCTGTGATAATTCACCGACTTCAAAAAGCACTTGATCCGCCCGTAAAACCGTCATCAGTGTGTCATCGAAGTTAATCTTAATATACCGATTCTGGGTTAGAATTGCAAAATACTGCGTTGCCTTTTCCAATAAACGGGGGAACCGTTCTTGTGAAGCTGCCTTCAGCGTCGCTTGAATCCAATCAATTGCTAACTGCTTAGCGAGCCACTCTTGGGCTAAATCAGTAATCTTAGCCTGTTCTTGTAATTGTCGCTGTCGCTGTTGTTGATAACTGTCATTATCGACAAGTTGCGCTTGCGTCACGCGTAGTTGCGCAACAGCTTGTTGCTGTTCTTGTAACTGACTTGTCAAACTTGCCACTTGTTCTGTAATTTGAGCGGCTTGTTGCTTAAGCTGTTCTTGACTAGCGATTGCTTGTAAAGCCGACAAGTCCGTTGCCAATTCGCGTTTTAAATCAGCTTGACGTTGTTCATTAGCACGGCGCTGTTGCTCATTAGCAACACAACTGGCTAATTCTGCGGCGGTTGTTAAGTTAGCCTTTGCTAGTAATGCTGTTTGTGCAGCGTCTTGTTCTTTAATCGTGTCTGTTAAGCGTGTCACTTGTTGTTGATAATACCGGTAACTCTCGTTGCTTTGTGCAAGGTCTTGTGTGAGTTGGGTAATCCGGGCTTTGAATTGGCTCACCTGGGACAAGTTCTCTTCATGACTGCCCTGTAACGCCCCCACCCAATCACGGGCAAAAGCAAACGCATCCCAATACATATTTAGTGCCGCTTCGATTGCTTGATTTTCGGCTTGTTGTTGTTTGAGCGCCATGGTCAATTGAGTCATCTGGCTTAAAGCATGCTGCATCGCTAAAACTTGACTGATTGGCATCGCCGTTTCGTAGCCAGTTTGCGCCAATAATACCGCGCTTTGTTCGTGCATCGTCTGCAATATTGCTTGTTGTGCTTGTAAGGCAGCTGTCTTGGTTTGCTTTTCAGCCTGCAACACATCCAACTTAGCGAGCGCTTGTTGCCAAGCTTGTTTTTGCACTGGTTGGTCATGGTCAGATTGTTTATTTTGCCACATCATGTAACCACCATAGCCAAGTGCGGCTAGTCCAACGACCACAATGACTTTCAGAGCGCCCGGCAAGAAAAGACCAATCATGAATATGACTACGCCAATCAGCATACTCAATTGACTGGCACGTCCATCAGTCGTTGGCGTTTCTTGTGGTTCAACCTGACTAACTGCCGCGTTTTGCGTGGCTAATTGCGCCTCTAAATCAGCCAGTTGCTTGGTCAGCACTTGACTGGTCGTGGTTGCCCCATTCATTTCAGCTTCGGCTTGTTCTAGTTGTGCGCGTTGCTCGTCTGTCAACGGATTTGGTAGTTGATCCGTTTGCCATTGATACTGCGCTACTAATTGGGCTTTTTCGCTAGCGAGTTGTGCGCTTTGGTTTTGCCGTAATCCAAGTAATTGAATTTGTTTTTGCTGTTCATTTAATTGTTCAAACAATGGCACCAACGTCTCTTGATTAGCTTGATAAAATCGAAATTCACCTGTTTGATCCAATGTTTCTTGAACAGTTGCTACCTCGGATTTTGCTTCTGCTAACGCCTTTGCATTGCGTTCTCGTTCGACCACTAATGCTTGGTATTGTTCGTCAATCGTTAAGTCAAACGGCGTTGCCTTTTCAAGTTTAGTTTGAAGTGCTTGCCATTCCGCATAACTTGGCCAACGATCAAGCAAATGTTGCAACTGCGCTTGGCGTTGTTTTAATTCAGCCACTTGCTTTTGGTGTTCCGTCATTGTCGCAACGGTACTCTGCAATAGACGTGCGTTCGTTTCATATTCTTGATAACCACGACTAGCTTCGTTAACGGATTGCACTAACTCTGGATAATTCTTCAAAGCAACATTCAATGGCCACTTACGCCCAGAGGGTTTGAAAATTTTCTGACTGTCCTTATCCAGTTCCTTGGCAAAGTCGAGCCACTCATGACTCCCCACCGCACCAATCGTCAATAAATGCTGCAAAAAATCAGCCTGTTTTAGATTAAATATCTGATTTAAATCCTGTTGGTTCGTTTCAAAAATCTGCGTAAACAAAGCTTCATCCGCTGGTGCCAAGAGGTCAGCTAAGTAATCAGCGCCAAATTCTTGGCCTTGATCGATGACCGTTACGTCGCCCCCAAACTTACCGGAAAGCCGCCGAATCACAATATCGCGATCATGATAGCTAACCAGTAATTCACCACCGTATTGCGCGCCGTTTTTGGGCACATATTGTTCATACCGTTGTTTAGCGGTCGCAAAGCCGAATAACACGCCTTTAATAAAGGCTGTAAGGGTTGTCTTCCCCGCCTCGTTTTGACCATAAAGGACTTGATAGTCGGTATTCAAATCAATCGTCTGATCATGCCACTTACCGAAGCCCAAAATGGTGACTGTCTTAATTCGCATGGCTAATCCCCCATCTTCTTCTCTTGTAGAATTGTCGTGACTAAGTCCTTGAGATCCGCTTGAAATTCTGGTGTTTCAATTGCTTCCCGGATAAAGTTTTCCTTCATTAACGGCTTTGCTTTTTCCAGAATATTGTCCGGTGTCAAGATAGCTGCAGCCGCTTGGTCCCAGTAGGCTTGGTCAATCTGACTAAATTGCTGTTGTGCTGCAAACCGCAACTTCAACGCGTATGGCCAATGCAGTGGTTCACTATTTTCCAATTGGTCTTGTAAGACTGCCAATAATTCACCATTATTAATCCGTTGCAATAAGTCACTCGATAATCGCTCCGCGTGTGTTAGCTCTAGCGCCACTAAACTAGCATGATCACTTTGCATCAATTGGGCACTCAAAGCCGTTTGCAATTGCGTTAAGCTCATGTCAGGTGTCACCTCAAACTGTTGACGTTGCCACTCAATGACCGTCGTTGGTTTGAACGTTAAATCGAACTGACCATCTTTGGTGTCCACTAAATAAAAGCCTTTTTCACCAGGTTCATTCTTATGCCGCCCTTGTAAGTTCCCCGGGTAAACAATCGCTGGTCGTTCTTGGAGAATCTGGCGCTTATGAATGTGACCTAATGCCCAATAATCGTAATGGCAAGCGTTCAATTCACTAATCGTAAATGGTGCGTAGTGATCTGTATCGGCCGTTGCTTTTTGACTACCGTGCAACGTCCCAATCGTGTAAGTTGTGCTGGCACGTTGTGGAAAATCAACCACTCGATCAGCTGACAACCACCGTTGATCATAACTGAACCCTACAATGGTCACACTCTCATGTCCTTTGGTAGTCAGTTCAAACGACTCTACTTGTGCTCCAAAAACATGGACATTGGCGGGCAATTCAAAATGCACTTGATTGGCATCCCAGTAATCATGATTCCCGTAACTCAGATAGACCGGAATGTCGACATCTGCCAAACGTTCAAATTGTTGTTTTAAAAATTTCTGAACTGGCAAACTCTGCGCTTCTTGATCAAATGAATCACCAACTAATAATACAAAATCGACGGCTTCATCGATGGCTGTCTGAATTAATTTTTTAAACGCCGTGAAAGTTGACGCATGGATTGTTTCCCACAATGCTGTCGGTGCTTGTTTTAATCCGACAAACGGACTGTCGATATGGGCGTCAGCTGCATGGATAAATTTCATCTTGAAAAACCCCATTCTTTTGGCCGGTCGTAACCAGCTTAGATAAGCTTCATTATACCATTGCCACGCGGTGTGATAAAGGCGATTAGAACAAACGTTCTGTTTTTAGGCAATAAAAAAGCGGTGAATCGAAATCAATCGATTCACCGTTTGAAACGTGCTTCTGGTTGCAACAACTTCCGCTTAATTTAAAAATCGCGTTAATCCTAGAACCTGGATTAACGCGATTTTTGTATTAATGCTCAGTTGCTGACCGCAATCAGTCACACTCTTATTTGAAACGTGCTTTTTGAAACTGACTTTTCCAGTTAACTACAAAATAAGACTGATGACAAAATACGCCATCAGTCTCATTTTTAGGTTAATCCTCAAAGCCAAACCCGTTTCAAACGCATTCTATGCTTGGTAGATATCTGCGATTGGTTTTGAGATGATTTGGTTTAATTCATCCATTGTTTGGCTTAATTGACGTTCTTGTTCCATCAAGTTCTTGATTGCGTCGATGTCCCCAATTTTTTGAGCAAGTTCTTGGATTTCTTTAATTTCGTCGTCCGTTAATTCTTGACCTTGCATTTGTTTTTGTTGAAGTGTCATTTGTTGCGTTTGGAATTTCTTAAACATTGTGAAGGCAATATCGTCTTTTTTCAATGCTGCAAAGGCATTTTGTAAGCCTAAAAATTGTGGTAATTCTTGCAAGTGCGTTGCCATTTGGTTGGCATCATCATAAATATTAACTGTCATTGTACTGACTCCTTTTTCCATGTATTTAATTGAAAAAACCTTTCAAATTATTATACCATTGATTGGCTGTATCTTTCGCTTTATTTATCCCATCTTTAAAACCCGATTCAATTGAATCGACTAATTCGTTCGATGTCCCACTCTGTTCTTTTTTCGCCAACGATTGAGCATCTTCAGTATCAAAGTCCGTCTGTGCTGTGGTTGGTAAGAGTTGTTGCATCTCATATTTAAAGATTGGTGCTAAACCGTCAATGCTAGTGTTCTTCATAAAGTGATCTTGATCCGTCTTGTCATACCCCATCCAAGTCGCAACAACAATATCCGGCGTATAACCGACTAACCATTGATCTTTGGTCCCAAAGCCATAACTATCAGGCACTTCAGTACTACCAGACTTCCCTGCGACTTGATAGCCGTTGGGTTTCGCATAACGCCCAGTCCCATTATTATAAACGCCCAACATCATGCTAGTCATTTCTTTGGCTGTTTTTTGGCTCATAATCCGTGTCTTGGATGGTTCGGTATTATCAACAATCACGGCGCCACTCGCATCAACAATCTTCCGAATAAAATGTGTTTCAGACAATTCACCGTTATTCGCAAAAGCCGTATAAGCACTGGCCATTTGGTAAGGTGAAACCCCACCTTGCCAACCACCTAGAGCCATCGCCAAGTTTTGGTCACTCTTGGGTACTGAAATGCCGAATTTTTCGACCGACTTAATGCCGCGTTTGAGGCCGATTTGATTTAATAACCAAACCGCCGGCGCATTTGTACTGTTGGCTAGCGCCTGATACATTGGCATCGATCCGGTATAAACGTTATCCGGGTTCGTTGGTGTATAGTGGTTAGTCCCATAGCTTTGCTTCTTATCTTCAAGTGATGAATCATAGTGGTAGCCATCTTCTAAGGCTGGCGTATAAACCGCCAATGGCTTGATGGTTGATCCCGGTTGACGCTTCATCTGTGTAATGCGGCTATAACCACGGATTGTATACTCACCACGACCACCAACGACGGCTGATACCCCGCCGGTTTTCGGATCAATTGCAACTGAACTACCTTGAACTAAGGTGTCATCCGCAGCGTTATCAGGGAACAACCAATTTTGTTTAAAGGTGGTTTCCATCTTACTTTGTTGGGATTGGTCGAGGGCAGTATAGATCTTGTATCCGTTCTTAACGAGGTCTTCTTCTTTCAACCCAAAGCGGTTAATGGCTTCATTCACAACCTCATCAAAGTAATACGGATAACGATACCCATCCGACTGCTCGTAGGTATTCGTCACGACAAGTTGCTCTTTCTTAGCAGCGTCGGCTTGTGCTTGCGTCAACTTGTTATTATCGACCATCAAGCCGAGAATTAAGTTCCGCCGCGCAGTCGCATTATCTAAATGGTCAGCCGGATTATAGAAACTAGGGCTCCGCAACATCGCTGCAATCACGGCGCCTTCACTAGCATCTAATTCACTCGCATTCTTACCAAAATACCGTTTTGACGCATCCTGAACGCCCCACACCCCGTTACCGAAGTAGGCATTATTCAAATACATCGCTAAGATATCCTGTTTGGAATAGACCTTGGTAATCTGAACAGCTAAGAATAATTCCTCAAACTTCCGCGAGAACGTCTGCTTCTGACTCAACTTGGCATTCTTGGCGAGTTGTTGGGTAATCGTACTCCCACCACCGGTAATCTGCCCATGATGAATCACTAACCCAACTGCTGCTCGTGCTAGCCCTTTAATACTGAATCCATGATTGGTATAAAAGGTCCGATCTTCAGTCGACAAAACAGCATTTTGAATCTGCGGCGATATCTTATCAAGATCGACATAAGTCCCTTTTTGCGAATATAACGTCCCCGCGCGTTCATCCTTAATGTCATAAAGCGCCGTTGGGGTTTGTAAGTTGGCCTTAATCTCACCGACGTTAGCCGTCTTCGCTTTAAACGTGAGCCAGCTGCTCATCGCGAAAATGAGAATTAAAACAGCGAGAATCAGCCATCTCGTCAATTGTAGTCGATACCAGACATAACGAATCACGCGCCAGACGCGTTTCATAAATTGTTTAATCGCCAACCAAAACGGCGAAGCTTGCTTGTTCATGCGATCCCTCTTCTTACGGTCAAAATTAATCTTGTTTAATTGTAGCATATTCGTCAATTGACACTGATGCCAATCGAAGACATTAACAATCTTTTAAAATTTACTTTTACACCAATTTTCGCTAAACTAATAGCTTAAAGGTGGTTGAACTCTAATGATAATTTACCAAAAAAAAGTGACTTTAGCGCCCGACTTTAGTCCGATGTCTGTCCGCGGCCTGCTGAATCACTGGTTAGTGCCGCAAAAAATGCAACATTTCTTGCGGATTAATCAAGATATTTTGGTCAACGGACATTATCTCGCCTTCAACCGACACGTTGAAGCTGGCGATCAAATTACGATGAACTTCTCAGAAGTTTCCGTTAAGGTCCAAGACTACGAACTTGATGAACGGCAATCTTTTTCCGTTTTATACGAAGATGATGATTTACTGGTCGTCAATAAACCGGCGGGGATTAAAACCCATCCGAACGGTCCTGGTGAAAACTTCACCCTAATGAACCAAGTGGCGGCCTATCTTGCTAAACAAGATAAAAAGGCCTACATGGTCCACCGCATCGATCAAGCAACCAGTGGCGTGCTCTTGATTGGTAAAACCCCAATCGTCATCGGCATTTTAAACCGACAGCTTAGTCAAAAAACAATGTCGCGCCAATACATCGCTATTGCTAACGATCCGGAACAAACACTCTTGGAACATGCAACGATTAACCTCCCAATTGGTGTCGATCCAGACAATAAGCGCAAACGCACGATTGATTACATCACAGGTTTATCCGCAGTGACCCATTACCAATTACTGCATCGAAAAGGACCTGCAGCAACCTTGGCAGTCAACCTCGAAACAGGGCGAACACATCAAATTCGCTTGCACCTGGCGGCTGATGGTCATCCCATTTTGGGTGATCCGTTGTACTTTCCAACCGATCCAACACAGCGTCTACTACTCCACGGGCAAACGTTGCGCTACACAGAGCCCTTCACGGATGAACAAAGAACAGTAACAGCCCCCATCCCAGACATTTTTAACCAGTATGTAGATTAAAGAGTGAGTTATCAGGCGGATATCTCCTGAGGATTAACACCGAACATGTTTAGCTTACCAAAATAAGGCGTTGCGACAAAAAATTACTTTTGTCGCAACGCCTTATTTGTTTGCTTATCTCGCTGTTGCTAGATGTTGGGCGAAACGTTCGTTTAATTCAGCTGCTTGGGCCTCACTCGGGCTGATAATCACAATTGTATCGTGACCCGCCAGCGTCCCGACAACTTCTGGATACCCCAAATCGTCGATTAAGGCTGCTAATAAATTCCCGTTACTTGGGAGCGTCTTAATTACGTTTAACATTTGCACTTGCGTAATGGACAAGGCCACTTCACGCAGTTTATCTTTTAATTTCTGAGTTTGGGTGCGTTCGTCATCGTGAAAAATCGTATAGCGGAGCTCACCGTTCACATCCCGTGCCTTAACGATTTGCATCTCCCGAATATCACGTGAAATGGTCGCTTGCGTTGCATCAATCCCATCTTGTTTCAACGTTGCTAATAAATCCTCTTGCGTCGAAACAACTTGCTGATTAATGATTTGTTCGATTCGTGCTTGGCGATCTCCTTTTTTCACGACTGCCACCCCTTTTTACCTTAATTGGCTCTATTATACCAGTTTTTATCAAAATTCGATAGACAGCGCTTTATATAATTCAAAAAAGCGCATGTTCATAACTTTTTTACCCACAAAAAAAGAGCGCCGATTACTCGTGTGCCCTTTTAAGATTAAGCTTTCCGTGCTTTTCGTACTTTAAATGTGGTTAAAATTGCGACCGCAACAGCAACCCCTGCCAAAATTGAGAGGAAGAACAAACCAATATTATTGGTTGCACCTAACACCCCAACGATTGGGCCACCATGTGGCACTGCATCGGTGATTTTGAAGACCATCCCGACTGCACTAGCAACTGCTGAACCAGCAATGATACTTGGGAAAACTTGTTTTGGGTTAGCTGTTGCAAATGGAATGGCGCCTTCAGTAATCCCAATCAAGCCCATTAAGATAGCTGGAATCCCAGCTGATTTTTCTTCTTCTGTATAAAGATCGCGACGAACAAATGTTGCAATCCCCAATGCCAATGGTGGAACAGCAACGGCACAAGCAACAGCACCCATGATTTGTGGATGTCCAGCCGTAATCGATGCCACCCCGAATAAGAAGGCCACTTTATTAACTGGGCCACCCATATCAATCGCGACCATCGCACCAATCACAACGCCAAGAATCACACTCGTTTCTGGATTTTGTGAAAGGGCCGTTAACATATCTTGTAGTGCCGTCATCAACCATGAAATAGGTGCGCCTAAAACGAGAATTAAAACGGCTGAGATAATCCCAACCCCTAATAACGGAATGACAAAAATTGGCATCACTGGCCGTAAATCTTTTGGTACGGGCCATGAATTAAACCATTTAACCAAGTAACCAGCCGCAAAACCAACGATAATCGCACCAATAAATCCAGTCCCGGCTTTTGTACCAAGGATGTCTGTATTGTTGGCGACCATTGCACCGATCATTGCGGGTGCTAAAGCTGCACGCCCCGAAATAGCATAAGCGATATAACCAGCGAGAATTGGAATCATTAAGGTAAAACCAATCGTCCCAATCTGATTCATACTACTCCAAATGGTATGTGGTGGAATCACCATTCCTGCTTTAGTCGGATGCCCACCAATCGCGATTGACAAGGCAATAAACAACCCACCGACAACGACAAACGGAATCATATGGGAAACCCCATTTAATAATTGCTTAATAATTGGACTTTGTTCATGACTGTCCTCTTGTTTAGCTTCTGTTTTCGGCTGATTCTTGCCATAAATACCTGCCGTTAGTGCTTTTTCAATCAGTGTATCAGAATCTTTAATAGCTTCAGCGGTCTTCGCATATAGTACTGGCTTGCCATTAAACCGTTCTTCCCCATCAACGGCAACGTCAGCGGCAATAATCACGAAATCGGCATCAGCCACATCTGCGGCGCTTAATTCATCCTCTACCCCTGAAGCGCCTTGTGTTTCAATCTTAACTTCATATCCGCGAGCTTGCCCGGCTTTTTGCAGTTTTTCAGCTGCCATATAAGTATGGGCAATCCCAACTGGACATTTTGTAATCCCAACAAACTTTTTCATCTTCTAAATCCTCCTAGTTAAATTCGATTTCATCGTTAACTAACGTGTAGAGTGCCATTGCATCATGCCGATTTTGCTTCAAATTATGAATAAAAGCGTCATCCATCAACTTGCGCGCAAACTTCGACAACACTTTTAAATGCGTCTTATTAGGGTCATCGAGCGGCATAATTAGGGCAATCGCGATTTCAACTGGTGCGTCATCTAATGCTTCCCAATCAACACCAGTTTCAAACGTGACAATTCCGACAACTGGTTGAGTTAATCCCGCCACTTTCGCGTGTGGAATCGCCACCCCATTCCCAAAACCAGTTGTGCTCTCAGCTTCACGCGCATTGAATCCCGCGGTTAATGCAACCCGATCTAACCCATTCTTATCAGCAAATAATTGCGCTAGTGTTGCTAATGCCGTCGGTTTATCATCCCCAACAACGATATCTGTAAAAATATTTTCAACATCAAATTCTTTCATCTGGTAACACTCCATTCTAATTTTTCTGATTCAATTGTGCCAAGATGGCGAGGGCAGCCGCCCCATCAGATGCTTGCGCGACTTGCTTTAAAAGACGGGGGGTTTCAATCAATTGGTCTAAATCATGATAAATCGCCCGCATTTGGCTATGAACAGTTTCATTCAAGGCCATAAAGAAGACGAGCTGCACTTTGTCGTTGTGTTGCCAATTAATACTTTGGGGTGCAATCAGCAACCCAATGGCTGGCTTGGTAATTAATTGTGGATCCGCATGCGGCAAAGCTACTCGACCAAGTGCCGTACTTGCTAAAGCTTCTCGGGCCAGCGCTGCCTGGACAACCGTTGACTTTGCATACCCTTGATCAATGAGCCGCTGACCAATTAATTCAATTGCGCCTTGATCCGTTAACCGCTCTTGCGTGACAATTGTCAGTTCGGGTTGCAATAAAGCTACTAAGTGATTGGTAGGCGTCGGTTGTTCAGTAATCATCTGGCGAATGATTCCAATATCATGCCGATTTAACAAAGGACTGACTTCAATCACCGGCACTGACAAACCTTTAATCGCAATCGTACTAATAACTAGCGATTCCTTAATCGGAGTTGCAAGTAGTTCTCCCAAGGCAATAATACGAGTAATCCGCAATTCTTGAGCAAACGTTTTGGCCAACCGTTGCCCTAATAATTGCGATGTCCCAATGCCACTACTACAAACCACCACAACACTCAAGCGTGCATCTTCTGAATGTCGTTCAAAAAAAGCTTCAAAGTGTAAACTAATAAAGGCTAATTCGTCCTCATTCATTTGAATCTGATACTGATTTTCAAGCACCGGCTTTAGTAACACTGCTTGATCAAAGGCTTGCGGAAAATTCTGGCGAATTTCATCAGTATATGGGTTATTAATACTCAATCCCATTGCAAGCCGGCGAAGTGCCGAACTTAAATGAACCGCCAACCCCTGAATTAATTCCTCATCAACTGCTAATTGAGCAAGCTGTTGCCGTAATAGTTGTGGCAGCCCGACCGATTGCCGCAACTCGGTCTGGATAGTTTGAACAGATGTATCCTTCGATTGGACCGTTACTAAATGACGGTTGAGGTATCCCTGCTCAAAATCCGGAATTGTTAATTCAAATCGCCGTTCTAAAATCTCTACTAACAACTTTGTTTCTGAAATCAACGGTGTCGCTACTGGATTGGGCTCCGTTGCCGCCACCAATTGATGCTGAGCCAATCGTTCTAGCGCCATCATCAAATGAATTGCCAACGACTGAAACTCATAATCAGTAAATGATAAAGAACTTTTTTCAATGAGTTCCGTTAAAGCTGCGAGTACGTTTTTGATCAACGTCGGTTCAAACAATTGATTTAGCTTATCCGGTAATTGAATATGCCGCACTAACTGTCCATTTAACTCTTCAGCTTCAGTCCTTTTCCCCCAGTATTGACTAATTAAATCAACGGTTGCCTGCCGTTTTTGATGCTCTGAACCAATCAATGATAAACCTGTGTGCGCGATTGCTAATTGAAGGCCGAATTGCGCGAGTTCTTGCTTCACCTTTTTCAAATCATTCTCAACCGTACTCCGACTCACGTAAAGGGCATCGGAAAGTTGTTGAATCGTAATCGATTCTGAACCTAATAATAATTTAGCCAGAATGTAATGACGGCGTTCTTCCTTTGATTGCGGACGATCGTTGGCTTCTTTTTCAAGATGATTGGTTAATGCCGCAACATCCCCCGTAAAATAAATACCGTCATTTGGTTTTCGAACGAGTTTAACATTAAAGGGCTTAACCATCCCTTCAATGTAATCCAAGGTGGTTGCAATTGTGCGCTCAGAAAGTTGTAGCTGTGCAGCAATATCGACGTAGTGCGTTTTTTGCTGGGCCAAAATATATTGAATGATAGCGTGTTCTCGTTTATTCATGCTTGTCGCAACTCCTCGTTTCAATCCCTCTACGCTATCTATAGTTCAACGTTTATGTATCCGCTTGCAAACGTAATTATTTGCAAGATTATTCTGGTAATTATTGCGCCACACTTCTATTTTATAAACTAATCAACCACGTTAATCGGCTCTTATCTAACTAATTGGTTATGATAATTATAAGAAATATATAAAGGGGGCGCCTATGAAGACCTTATTTAAAAGTCTTGCTGTTATCGGTGGCACGACGTTCTTATTAGCACATGTGCATCACGTTCTAGCAATTGACGCAACTGATACCAGTCAGCCCGAACAATCTTCTTCCATCATTGCTAGTTCTAAAGAATCCGAACAAGTCGTTCAGCCACCAACGCAGGCAACGGCGCCGCCTGTCATTGAACTGCCTAAACCCATGGCAACAACTCGAGCCGGCTTCACCCAGGTTGGCACGGTTGCTGCTCTTAAAACCGCCCTTGAAAACGGCGAAAGCGTCCAACTCACAGCGGACATTACTTTGAGTAATAATTCAGAACGCATTCAACTCGGTAAAACAAACCCGCAAGATATCACCATTGACGGTGCTGACCCACTGACTGGTCAACACCACCGTTTAGACGTCGTTGATTCGAGTGCCACAGCGGCATCAATTCGTCTTCATTTTGGCAGTAACATGGGGGGGACAACAATTAAACTAACGAATTTAAAAATAACGAATAATAACTATTATGGCATCTGTCATCCCGCGCTAGATAGTTACTCCAGAGGGAGCACCCTTTTACTCGATAATGTTGATTACACTAGTACCGCCCAAGCCCTGCATCTTATGTATGGCGTCGTCGCTTTTAGCGGGAACAATACAATTACGCAACAAGATTCGGCTTACTCCCAAGAATTTGCTGAAACTGGGCGATTAGATTTTAGAGGCGGCACGACTACCATCAATCACACTGGCCGACTGAGTTACGGTCTGCTTCGAATTGAACAAATGCCCACGGATGGAATTGCCGCTGGGCTTCAAGTCTCGGGCGGTGCCAAAGTCAACATCACCACCAACAACGCCATTTTCCCAACAGTTGGTCTGGGTATTACACAAATCGACATTGAATCTAAGGGAGCCGGTTCCAGTTTAACGCTAAACGCCGGCGGTCATATTTTTGACGTCACGGGGACTGTCGGCTCTAAAACAGTCGCTTCTGACGGCGGTAGTATCAACGTCACCAAAGGCACTAACTTCTATCAAAATGGGACGACTAATCGCTTGATTAGCGCCACCAATGATGGTCATATCAACCTCCAGTTAGCCGAAACACTCTACAATCTCGCCCAAACCAACTCACCAATGAGTGCCACTCAAAATAGTAGTATTGATGTTAAAACAACGGGCGTGACGTTTGATGCTTCTCAAACTAAGAGTCCAGTCACAGCAGATCAAAACAGTACGATCAATCTCGCTTCCGACTCGAACGTCTTTGATGCCTCCTCCGTGCAAGATAGTCCAATCAGTGCTACCAATGGCAGCCAGATTAATCTCAACGCCGGCAAGGATCTCTTCGCTTATATCTATAGTCCAACCTCTGGTAATCCCCTCATGCAGCTGACAGCCGACAGTACTTCCAAAATGGGCTTAGTTGCAAAAGATGCCTTTATCCGAAATGCCCAAGCGAGTGGCTTGAAATTCGATATTGGCGGTCAATTATCGGCAACGTTCGGTCAGTACTTTGCGAATTCAAGTGATCGACCTTTCTTCCACGATTTCCGCGACAACAGCACCGTTGACTTAACAATTAATGGTGCCCAAAGCGCTGCCAATGGTCTCATTCCGTTAGGCTCGACTGGCTCTTACATGAAAATTGGCGATCATAGCAAGGTGACTATCAATAATCAGACAACCACCTCGTAAGCATTGGTGATTCAGATGTAACGTTCAATAATAATACAGTTACTGATACACGAATTTTTGAACACATTAATCTCAACCTTGAAAATCCAGATAGTCAATCCCCTCACACGATTTATCGAGGCGTCAGCGTTACTGAAAAAAAATCAAACGAAAACCGTCTTTCCCTTTGTTCACTTCACTAGCATCATTGGAAACGGTGATATTACAATAGTACGGATGACACCTACAGCGCTAAAATGAATAGCCTCAGTAATACAAAATCCGTAGGACAATTCCATGTTCATGATCCGCTACCGCCCGAAATCATTACGCTCGATAATATCGGTGGGCTCCCGGCGGATGACGCACAACAATTCGCCTTTAAATTAAACGGGACAGCAACTCCCGCCAGTGAACTGAATGGCGCTTTTTTAAACGCAGCGGATCAATCCTTGTTGGACGGCCCTATGGCAACTGCTGCAAGTAACCAAACTTATCAATATGAATGGCAGGCTGACGTCCCAACTGAGCAGCATAAAATTGTGCCTGAAGCTAATTATCCAGCACCATACACCCTCGCCAATCCAACGCGCAAAATTCTAAAAGATTTGCCACCACCAGAACTGGCCTTTCTCAAAGCACCAACTCATTTCGAATTTGCCTCAATGCCATTGACTAACAGTCAAAGTCCGATCTATTCATACGATGGCACTTCCGATGCAGATTTAATGATTTCAGATCCCCGCAATGGTACCCGCGGCGACTGGGCTGTCCAAGTTAACCTTACCAAGCAATTTACCGCGACCCCGGCCAATATGCCAGCATCAACCTTAAATGATGCACTCATTTGGACTAAAGATGCCCAAACAACACCGTTGCAACTCAACGTGCCCCAACAACTCTTTAGCAAGTCAAGCTACTCTCTTGGTGCTTCAACGCCCGATGTTGAAAACCTAACTGATCTACTCAAATCGACGCTCCAAGCACAATTCCCAGCAGGTCCGAAAGACGCTGATGTCCCTTACACAGCTGAATTAGAATTCATCTTAGTGACCGCCCCATACTAACAACCAGGAGGTGTTTTACGATGTATGAACTGTGCTCTTTCGCCATGTTACTCGGTGGCAGCCTACTCTTTACACCGATTCGGGCGGATGCCGGTCCCGTCAATTCGACGGCCTCAGTGCAATTTACACCAAGCACTCAGCCGCCCGTCAATCCCCCTAGCATCGCCGCACCAGAAAACATAGATATCGGCCAGCCGGGATTACACATTATCCTTACGAGCTTACCAGCCGAACCGATTGGGCGACTCCCACAAACCGATGTCGCTCCCGTACGACCTTATCAACTACTTGGATTATTGCTCCTATTAATCACAATACTCATTAAGAAAGAGGCGACTTTTTATGAAAAAGACACTTATTAGCACAACATTACTCACATTATTGGCAACAACTGGTTTATCAGCAGGAATGGCGGGTGCCGCTCCAGTCGATGCTAAAACTGATGCTGCCGTATTATTCACCTAAAAAAGCAATCCTTTAGAAATTACCGCCGTTCCAGATATGCATTTCGGTACACACGAAATCGATCGCTCAAAGAGCAACGATTATCCAGTTGTGGCAAGTAGTACACAGGTTGGTAAAGGGTCATTAACGACAACTAACGTGGTTAGCGTTCAAGATGACCGAAGTAAAGCTAAGTTAGACGGCTGGGATTTACAAGTTCTACAAACCGACTTTACGAACATGGGCGCTGCTGGTGGTGTCGGCGCAGATCCTACTGATATTTTAACTGGTACTCAAGTGGTCTTCAAAACTGGATCAAGTGCCATTACTCAAACCAATAGTGCTGGGGTTGCCAACTTCGGTGCCGCTGAAATTGCGGTCAACACAGCCCCTGCCACCTTCATGAGTGGTGATGCAACAGCTTACGGGAGTATCAAAGCCACTTTAGGAACTGGCATTGGCGAAGATGCGATCAACCTTCGAGTTCCTGGAGCTGTGAACCCAACAGAAGCAGTACACTACCAATCAGAATTAACTTGGTCGCTTGTAGCTGAAACTGGTCAATCATCAAGACACACCGACTAAAGTAGGCTTAACGGCCAAAACTGCCACGACGAACATGAACGGCGTTGTGAACTACGGTGCGCATCAGGATCACTCCGATAAGACCGTCCAGTATGCCCTAGGCAATTATCTCAAACCGGAAGCTAAAACAATAACGCTCAAGGCGAATGAAGAACGGATTGTCAACGTGACGCTTAAGACACCGCCAAAAGCGTTCAAGGGCCAACTTGTCGGTGGGATTAGCGCCGTTGAAATTCCTAAAGATCAAAAAACGAGCCAGCAAATTAACATTCGGAACAAATTTGCCTATGCCGTTGCGGTAGTCGTGCGCAACAATAATCATTCGGTGACACCAGAATTCAAGCTTGGTCAGGTTGAAGCCAATCAAATGATGGGCAGTAACCAAATCCGCGCTAACATTCGCAACGTACAACCAAAGTTCCAAAACTAAACGACGATTAAGGCTTTCGTCACAAAACGGGGTCAAAAGGAGAAGTTCTATTAAACTGAGAAAAAAGATGTTCAATTCGCACCGAACTCGGTGATGCCCTTCTATCTACCACTCAATGATCGGTTCGAACCGGGGCATTACACACTCGACTTAACCGTTCATTCTGAAGGTCGTCGGTGGCATTTCACTCGCAACTTTACCATTTCAAGACAAACTGCAAACAAGTGGAATAGCAAAGATGTGAACTTACCACCGCAAAATAATGATTGGTACTATGTATTAGCTGGCGTACTGCTTATCCTGATCATCCTTGGTTATGTTTACTGGCGTTATCGCAAGAAACAAAAGGAAAACAAAGCCTTAAAGGACGAGCTTGACCGACTGAAATCTTAATCCAATAAAAAAGTGATTCTCAATCGAGAATCACTTTTTTATTGGTCTTAAACCGTTAATTCAATTAAATTTTGTTCTGGATCTTGAACCACCGCTTCATAATACCCATCGCCAGTCACTCGGGGACCGTTTAACAAGGGTAAGCCTTGTGCTTGAAACTTAGCGACCAATTCATCAACCATCGCTTCACTACCAACGGGTAGTGCCAAGTGTGCGTATTGCCCTTTAACTGCCAGCCCATCCATTTCACTATCCTGATGCATGATTTCTGATCGTGCACCCTCCTCAAAGGTTAAAAAGTAGGATTGGAACCCCTTTTTGTGATTCTCATACAATTCCCCAGCCGTTGCTTGGAACATTGTTTGATAAAAAGCTTTCATTTGTTCTAAATCATGGACCCATAAACCGACATGTTCAATGCGCATCATCTTATTCCTCGCTTATCATTGATAACTCTATTATGCCATGGATTTAAAGCGGTTACAATGATTGCACAAAAAAGGCGCCATGGTAAAAACACCATGTGCGATAATCCCTTTATGGTTGTCAGATGAAATACAATAATTCATCTGACGAC
>ERZ794962.8-NODE-8-length-56803-cov-15.206985_pt1 | contig 56803 bp, 61 predicted proteins | sample MGYA00375739_ERZ794962 | MGnify/ENA primary metagenome ERZ794962 (study PRJEB30138, sample SAMN05968710) | food fermentation metagenome | isolation source: fermented_meat | host: spontaneous_fermented_meat_time_7_first_replicate;spontan... | place: Italy | collected...
TTTGGCTATCTTCATAAGGAAGTCCATAAAAACTGGTTGCATCTGGCATATCTAGATAGAATTGACTATCGAAGACAGCGACTTCGGGCACTGAATTTGGTAAGATATGCGTTAAGGTTTCAATGCAATCCACTTGAACAGGATTGTGTAATGGTGCGTATTTATCGAGTGCCTTGAGGGTTGCCAAATTATCAGCGGTGATTAACGTTGATTTTTCAAACGTTGTTGCGCCGGCAACCACTCGGTGACCAACTGCGACAATGTCGCTAGGCGAGTCGATAATGGCATTGTCTTGTAATTGTTTCAATAAACGAATAACGCCATCTTCATAGGTTAGATTAGCGATTGCGACCTGTTCTTTTTGGCCGTTAAATTTAAAAGTAAAGCGCGCTTCGGGGGTATTCATCCGTTCCATCAAACCGCTAGCCACTAAGCTTAAATCGGTTTGTTGAAATAGTTGCCACTTTAGGGATGAACTACCAGCATTGATAACTAAAATATTGTTCAAAAAGAAACACCTCTACTATCTTAATTTTCTTGAATAACTATATTTTATACGCTATTTTCAGAAAAATAAAATAAGCATAAGGTAATGCTGCTATAATAAATATTTATAGTTAAATTAGCATTGACGGCATGCTTTTTACATGCTATATTTGTAGTTGGTTATTTATGCTACCGAAGACTCAGGTGCCAATAGGCTTAATATCCTGCCGAGGAAGATACGTTGAAATCCCTCTCTATGTCTTGGTGGACATGGAGTTTTTTATTTTATAAGAGACTCTTGACCACAAGTTTTACAAATCTAATGGAGGTGAATCAATTGAGCGAAACAATCATTGCAAAAAAAGCACAAATTGTTGACACAGTTGTTGAAAAATTTAATAACGCTGTTTCTATCGTAGTTATGGATTACCGTGGCTTAACAGTAGAACAAGTTACTGAATTACGTAAACAATTACGTGAAGCTGGCGTACAAATGGAAGTTGTTAAAAACACTTACTTGCGTCGTGCAGCAGACAAAGCTGGTTACGAAGGTTTAGATGAAACATTCTCTGGCCCTACTGCAGTTGCATTTTCTAACGAAGATGTTGTTGCACCAGCTAAGATCATCGCTAACTTTGCTAAGAGTGCTGATGCACTTGAAATCAAAGGTGGTATGATCGAAGGTAAAGTGGCAACACTTGATGAAATCAACGCCTTGGCTACATTACCAAGTCGCGACGGTTTATTATCAATGTTACTTTCTGTATTACAAGCACCAGTCCGCAATGTCGCATATGCTGTTAAAGCAGTTGCCGACAGCAAAGACGAACCAGCTGCATAATTTAAAATTGTGTAGTTAAAAGTGTTATCAAAAAAATATTACCCATAAAATGGAGGAAACAAAAATGGCATTAGACGTAAATGCAATTGTTGATCAATTAAAAGAATCATCAATCTTAGAATTAAACGACTTAGTTAAAGCAATCGAAGAAGAATTCGGTGTTTCTGCAGCAGCTCCAGTAGCAGCAGCAGGTGCAGCTGGCGCAGACGCAGCAGCTGAAAAAGACAGCTTTACTGTTGAATTATCAGAAATCGGCCAAGAAAAGGTTAAAGTTATCAAAGCCGTTCGTGAAATCACAGGCTTAGGCTTGAAAGATGCTAAGGGCTTAGTTGATAACGCTCCTTCAGCTCTTAAAGAAGACGTTGCTAAAGACGAAGCAGAAGAAATGAAAGCTAAATTAGAAGAAGTTGGCGCTGTCGTTAACTTGAAATAATTTAAGAGTGCGTCATTAACGGGTTGCTTTTGAGCATATGCCTAATCAGGCGGATTACCGGCGTAGCCGGTGATTTGACTGATGTAGCAAAGCGCAGAAAGCAGTTAATGAAAGCACGTTTTATTTCTAAAAGAACCCCACTCATGTGGGGTTCTTTTTTTTACATATTTTTTTGTAAAGCATAAATGGCGAGTTGCACAAAATAACACGATGCTAAATATGGATTCCATATCTTAAGCGACAGCCATTGCTGTTGAGAACTAAAAAGACAATCAGAGAATATTGATTGTCGGGTGAGCGCGAATCGGATTGCGCTGCGGGTAAGTAATAAGCGAAAATCATAATCTAACAGCCATCTAACATAATTGTCATTTTACTGTGTTTTGCCTTGGGATAGCTTATAATTAAATTAATTAAGTTAAGGAGCGGTTGATATGCGAAAATGGGGCAAACACATATATGAAGGAATTCAGCGACACCTAACGTTGTTAAAAGGCATCTTCATCCTTTCGGTGATGGTCTTTGTTATCCTAGAAGTCGGCCGGATTTTCCGGGACTTGAACGGGGAACAATTAAAAGCGAGTTTAACGACGCAAAGTCCGTGGACCTTGCTAGCGATGCTGGTGATTGGGTTTGTGGCAGTCTTGCCAATGCTCAATTATGATTTCGTGATTGCGGAGTTGCTGCCGGAGGACTATTCATTCTGGTATAAAGTCAAATCTGGTTGGATCGTCAATACGTTTACGAACATTGCTGGATTCGGGGGCTTCTTAGGTGCGAGTTTACGGGCCAATTTCTATGGTAAAAAAGCGTCACAAAAAGAAATCTTAATTGCGATTTCAAAAATTGCGCTGTTCTTATTAGCTGGCCTGTCAATCTGGTGTCTGATTAGTGTCGTTTTGATCTTTGGCTTTGGTATTGGTGGGATGTATGCCAACTACTGGTTATGGCTAGTGGGCGGTTCGTTGTATTTCCCTGGTCTGATGATTAGTACGCGCTTTAAAAATGCGGCTTTTTTCAAAGATCTTTCGATGCAACGCGTTTTACGCCTAACATTAGGGTCTTTCTTAGAATGGGGTTTTGCGGGCGGCTTTTTCTTAACGATTGGTTATTTCTTAGAGATTAAGGGTGACTTATTACAAGTCTTACCACTTTTCATGATTGCCAACATCATTGGTGTTATTTCGATGGTACCGGGGGGCTTAGGAACGTTTGATTTGTTCATGATCTTTGGCCTGAGTGCAGTCGGCGTTCAAAATGCGGACGCCGTTGTCTGGTTGTCATTTTACCGAGTCTTTTATTACATCGTGCCGTTTTTAGTCGGCGTTGGTTTATTTACTCACGATGCAGGCAGTCGGTTAAATCATTATTTACAAGGCTTACCTCGGCAGGTGATGCAAAAAATCGCTCATCACTTCATTGTTTTCTTCCTTTATATTTCAAGCATCATTCTATTATTAGTAGCAACTGTCCCGAACTTTGCGATTACCAACACAGTGATTGGACAGCTCTACCCATACACGTTCTTCTTCTTAGATCGTGTGACAAACATCATTGTAGCGTTTGTCATGTTGGCCTTAGCCCGCGGCGTTGCCAACCGCGTTCAAAAAGTTTTCTGGCCGTTGATGGTGCTATTGGTGATTGCGATTACCAATACACTATGGCGGGATTTCTCAATCAAACTCGCTGTCTTTTTAACTTTTGTGCTCGTAGCTAGTTTCTTATTGAAACGCGAATTATACCGTGAACGGATCGAATTTTCATGGAATGATCGGATTGTGGATGGTGTACTTTTCGTGGGCGCCTTCTTGTTATACGGCTTTGTTGGGATTGCCAATTCGCCACACTTACGGCATCGCAAACCCGTACCAACAGCGCTTTTATTTCCATCCGAAAGAGTCTGGTTGGCTGGTTTTATCGGGATGTTGGTTGCCGCAGGGACCTTATATCTCGTCTACCGTTATCTCAGTCGAGGGGGCCGTTCAATAGCAGCGCCATATGATGAAGCACGAATTGCTAACGTGATTAACACTTACGGCGGCAATGAGGTCAGTCATTTGGCATACTTACGGGATAAATCAGTTTATTTCTATCAGGAAGAAGGAGAAGATCAGGTATTCTTGCTTTATCGTAAAAAAGCGGATCGCTTAATTGTAATGGGTGAACCGGTGGGGAATCCGGCTAAAATTTTACCGGCAATTGAACAGATGATGCACGACGCTGATTTGATTGATTGTCATTTAGCGTTCTACGAAATTTCAAGTGAATTAACGATGCAACTGCATGAAATCGGGTTTGACTTTATCAAGTTTGGTGAAGAAGGCTACGTCCGTTTGGCGGACTTCACGATGACTGGTAAGAAACGGCGGGCTGAACGCGCCTTAATGAATAAGTTTGAACGTGAAGGCTATCAATTTGAAATTTTAAACCCACCATTTAGTGCCGAATTAATGGCAGAACTCAAAGCGGTTTCTGATGATTGGTTGGGTAGTCGCGTTGAAAAAGGCTTCTCGTTAGGCTTTTTCGATGAAGCATACCTCCAAAAAGCCCCAATTGCAGTTGTCTATAATGCCGATCACCAATTAATTGCTTTCGCTAACGAAATGCCAACAGGAACCAAAGAAGTCGCAAGTATTGATCTAATGCGTCACAGACAAGACGCGCCATCTGGTATAATGGATGAGATCTTTATTAATCTCTTTGAACAAAATCGAACGGATGGCTACACGTACTTCAACCTCGGCATGGCGCCTCTTGCAAATGTAGGGACTTCCGAGTTTAGCTTTATTGAAGAACGAATCGCTCATCTGATCTATGAATACGGCTATCACTTCTACGGATTCCAGGGATTACGGACCTATAAGAAGAAATATACGACGGAATGGCGTTCGAAATATATCGCTTATCAAAAACGGACCTCATTAATTTTCACGATGGTTCAAGTTTTAATGGTCGTTAATCAACGGGTTGCGGATCAACCGCATCCTGGTGGCTTGCTAGGTCGTTTGATGAAGTCAGTTCAAATTGGGAAATTTTCAGATAACTAACGACAAATGAGGAAAAAAGATGACAGAGTATTACTATTCTAAAAATCCAGACGTTGAACACGCTGAGCGGCAATGGACGTTTGAATTACGCGGCTTTAATTTTAAATTTACAACGGATAACGGGGTATTCTCTAAAAGCACTGTTGATTACGGTTCACGGGCATTGCTAGCAGCGGTCGATCTGAGTGAAGCGCCAGCTGGTCCAGTGCTTGATATGGGGTGTGGATACGGGCCAATCGGGATGACGATTGCTAAGCTCGCACCAGAGCGCCGAATCGACATGGTCGATGTGAATGAACGGGCATTGGATTTGGCACGTAAGAACAGTGAATTGAATCAGATTACCAACGTTACTGTATTCGAATCAGCTGAATATCAAAACGTAACGGATCAATACGCCGCCATCTTCACCAACCCACCAATCAGAGCGGGAAAAGATGTGGTGCAAAATATTTTGACTGGTGCCTATGATCACTTATTACCAGATGGTGAATTGAACGTTGTGATCCAAAAGAAACAAGGTGCCCCATCAGCGAAGAAAACGATGATGAGCATTTTTGGCAACGTGCAAATTATTCATAAGGATAAGGGGTATTACATTCTCCAAAGTATTAAATTAAAGTAAGGACCGGGGTTGAAAGCGGTAAATTCAGGCGAATTGTGCTAAACTATGATTAAAGTACAAGGAGGTTGATACGATGAAAACCAGATATAAAATTTTAATCGGCGTAGGGGTGACTGCAGCAGTTGGCGCAACGACCGCTTTTGTCGGTTCTAAGGCAGTAATCGATAAAGTATCGCGCTATCGCAAACGATTAGCAGTTAAAAGTTTTGTAAAAGACAAATTACATGGTAATCAAAAGGCGTTAGAGTTGGTCGATCAACTCTCCGATGCGGATGTGAATAACTTGTTGACTGCGGCAGACAGGTTAACCCAATTAAAAGATAAGCTCGGAGAACACGCAGACAATCTACCAGATATGATGGATGATTTGCGCCAAACACTAATGGCTTACGCAACAAAGGTGAAAGAAAAACTATAGAGTGCGACTCGAGTTGGTCAGGCTTTGAGCATTAACAGTGAAATGAGCATTATGGCAGTCCTTGCCATAATGCTCATTTTGCAGTTAAACGGAAGAGGATGGCTTATGGAGCAATTAAAAATGGTATCGACAATCCGTCGGCACCATTTTTAATTGCTCGACTAGCGCGACTGTGTTTTAATAGTTGAGAAGTAAAATAAAGGGGCGACTAACGCGTGAGTGAAACACAACAAGAGATCGATCAATGGATGCAAGCCGCCATCGATGAAGCTAACCAAGCACGCATTATTGGCGAGGTACCGATTGGCGCCGTGATTGTTAAAGACGGACAAATTATTGGACGGGGGCATAACATTCGCGAACACGCGCAAGATGCGACGTTACATGCTGAAATTCTCGCGATTCAAGAAGCCTGTATGGTTGAAAAGAGTTGGCGTCTGGAAGATACCGCGATTTATGTCACGTTAGAACCATGCCCCATGTGTGCAGGCGCGATTATCAATAGCCGGATTCCCAAAGTTTACTTTGGCGCGAGTGATCCTAAGGCTGGTGTGACCGGCACGTTGATGAATTTATTAACTGACAAACGGTTCAATCACCAAGCTGAAGTGGTTGGCGGGGTGCGAGAAGCTGAATGTGCGAGTTTATTGCAGACTTTTTTTAGAAAGATTCGCGAAAATCGCCGTAAAAAAAAGAAAATGGCTGGTAATTAATGCTTGAATCAGGTAGAATAGGAATTGCCGAAAGGCCTTGAGACAATGATGAGCCTACGAATCGTGTCAGGTTCGGAAGAAAGCAGCACTAAGTTTGTTTTATCATGTGTCTTAAGTTTTGTGAAAATTAACCAGACCCAACGGACAATTAATTTTGTCGGTTGGGTCTTTTTTCATGCAACGCAATCAAAATTGACGGTAAAATATGCTAAAATGGAACAAGTAGTTTTAAATGAATCGGACTTTAAATTGCAAAGGTGGAGGTCATTAAATGAGCTATCAAGCTTTATACCGGGTTTGGCGCCCGCAGCGTTTCGATGACGTGATTGGGCAAGAAACAATGACCCAAACATTGAAAAATGCCATTATGACGCACCAAACAAGTCATGCTTATTTATTTACAGGCCCACGTGGAACAGGGAAAACATCGGCTGCCAAGATTTTTGCCAAGGCAATTAACTGTCATTATCAAAAAGATGGCGAACCATGTAATGAATGTGAGACATGTCGGGCCATTACGGCTGGCGCCCTCAATGATGTGATTGAAATTGATGCGGCGTCTAATAATGGGGTCGAAGAGATTCGTGATATTCGGGATAAGGCCAAATATGCGCCGACCCAAGCTGATTATAAAATTTACATCATTGATGAAGTCCACATGTTATCCACTGGTGCGTTCAATGCACTGTTGAAGACGTTGGAAGAACCACCAACAAATGTGGTATTCATCCTCGCAACAACGGAAGTTCACAAGGTGCCAGCAACCATCATTTCGCGGACGCAACGCTTTAATTTTAAGCGGATCACGGCCGCTGATTTATTTAAGCGAATGGCTTATATTTTAGATCAAAAGGAAATGACCTATGATCCAGCAGCTCTGAAAGTGATTGCCAAAGCTGCTGAAGGTGGGATGCGGGATGCTTTAAGTATTCTCGATCAAGTGTTATCCTTTAGCGACAATCACGTCACGTTGGATAATGCGTTGGATGTGACAGGCAGCTTAACCGAAGCGTTGTTGGCGGATTATGTCCAAACAATTCAGGATAATGCGCCTAAACAAGCGTTGCAATTGTTGCAACAGATTTTGGCTGAAGGTAAAGATGCCCAACGTTTTGTGGAAGACTTAATTGAATATGCGCGCGACTTACTGTTGTATCAACAAGCACCCGAATTAGTCGCCGCAAGTGAAATGGATCTATTGGATGAACACTTCAAAGCGCTCAGTGCAGCGATGCCGGCTGACCGTTTGTACGGGGTGATTGATATCCTGAATGAAACGCAACAGCAATTGCGTTTCACGAACCATCCAGAAATCTATCTGGAAGTCGCAACGGTCCGCTTGACGCAAGTCCAGACAGCCCAAGTAACGACTACGATGGTTGCCGCACCAGCTGCTGATAATGAACAAGTCGCAGCGTTGAGTCAACAAGTTGCACAATTACAAGCGGCGTTACAAAAATTGGAAGCGGCGGGACCAGTGAGTGCACCAGCTGCCAAGCCAAAGGCCAAACCTGCTAAGAAGATTAGTAAAAAGGTCAACCGTAAGGCGATTTATCCGGTATTGGCAGATGCTACGCGGACCAATTTGGAGAATCTCAAAGAAGTCTGGCCGGATCTGTTGAATATGTTGGACGTTACCAAGCGCGCCGTGATGAAGGTTTCCGAACCGGTTGCGGCGAGTCAAAGTGGCGTTGTCGTCGCGTTTAACTACGCGATTTTATTCGAGCGAGCTAGCAATGATCAAGATCTTTTGAACATTTTAGAAAACGGCTTGAATCGTTTGACTGGCAACCCCTTCAAGGTGGTTTTAGTGCCCCACGATGTTTGGCCAGAAATTCGCCAGGAATATTTACAGAATCACGCAGTACCAAGTCAACAGGTAACAACTGATGACGAAGCAGAAGCAACGCCGAAACCAGAACAAAAACCGGCCGTTGTCGAACAAGCACAAGCTTTGTTTGGCGATGCGGTGGTTGTTAAAAAAGATTAACGTTTAAATTTGAAAGGAAGTAATGAAGATGCGCGGAATGGGTAATATGCAAGGTATGATGAAACAAATGCAAAAGATGCAAAAAGAAATGGGGCAAACACAAGAAGCCCTCAACAATACAGAATTTGTCGGCAAAGCAGCCAACGATTTAGTCGTGGTCACAATGACTGGCGACAAGAAGATGAAAGACATTGCCATTAAACCAGAGGCCATCGATCCAGATGATGTTGATATGTTACAAGATCTCATTATCATGGCAACTAACGAAGCGATGACTGAAATCGATAAACAAACACAAGCCCAAATGGGTAAATTTACTAAAGGCCTCCCATTTTAAGTGAGACATTAAGGAAGTGCATTGATGCAATATCCAGAACCAATTGCGAAGCTGATCGAAAGCTACATGAAGTTACCTGGGATTGGGAACAAGACCGCAACCCGATTAGCTTTTTACACGATTGATATGAATGAAGACGATGTGACGAATTTCGCCAAGAACTTAATTTCGGCACGTCGTGATCTGCATTATTGTAGTGTCTGTGGCAACATTACGGATGAAGACCCGTGCGAAATTTGTCGCGATACAACGCGGAGTCAAGACATGATCTTAGTGGTTGAACAACCGAAAGATGTCATGTCGATGGAACGGATGAATGATTATCATGGGCTCTACCATGTCTTGCATGGGGTGTTATCACCGATTGAAGGCAAGGGACCCGATGATATTAACATCGCCAATTTGATTAAACGATTGCAAAAAACACCGGCTAAAGAAGTTATCATTGCTACTAATGCAACACCGGAAGGGGAAGCAACGGCAATGTATATTTCGCGGTTGATTAAACCAGCTGGGATTAAAGTGACGCGTTTGGCGCACGGTTTATCAGTCGGTAGCGATATTGAATACGCAGATGAAATGACGTTGTTAAAAGCGGTTGAAGGGCGTCAAGAAATTTAAGAATGGTGGGTTTGCGATGTTTGGTAGAAAAAAACCGACATTAAAACAATTAGGTGATCAAGCCTTATTGGATTTAGTGTACCAAGTCAAAGATAAGTGGCAGATGGCCCAAAAGACGCAAGACAACGTCCGCGGACTCGATGACCAATTAGAGATGGAAAGTAAGATTCAACAAGCAAAGTTTGAATTCTTATTCCGCCAAGCCCGCCGACGTAAAGTAGCAGGTGAAGCAGTTTCGAAAGAAGCAGCAACCAGAAATACATTTAGATAGCGCGGGTATTCAGATGACAGCCGCAGCGTGAAGACAAGGTCGAGTGACTTTGTCTTTTTTTGTTTCAAACGTCTGCTGTCGCACGCTAAACGCAAGAACATAACCGCCCGATACGCACTCTTCCCTTTACGTCTTTTGTTGAATCAAGTAAAATGGAAGTAACTCTATGGATGAAGAAGGTTGTTTTGTGGTAGGAAAATTAATTACGTTTGAAGGGCCGGATGGTGCTGGTAAGACAAGTGCGTTGATGGCTGTTGTACCGCTACTTGAAGCCAAGTGCAACCAAGACATCATTGTTACGCGCGAACCAGGTGGCAATCCGATTGCCGAAAAGATTCGCAATGTCATTTTAGATGTTGAAAATACGGCAATGGATGACCGCACCGAAGCACTGTTATACGCTGCCGCTCGGCGACAACACATTGTTGAAAAGATTGAACCAGCGTTGGCTGATAACAAAATCGTGATTTGTGATCGATTTGTGGATAGTTCAATCGCTTATCAAGGGGCAGGTCGTGGCATCGGTGAGGAAGCCGTTGCGCAAATGAACTTATTTGCCACTAACGGATTAGTACCCGATTTAACGGTATACCTTGATGTACCATCTGAAGTCGGTTTACAACGGATTAAACAGAATCGACAGGATCAATATGATCGATTGGACCAAGAGAAGTTGGCTTTTCACCAAAAAGTTCGGCAATCCTACTTACAACTTGCGCAAGATAATCCAGAGCGGATTCAAACGATTGATGCGACCGCAGATATAGACACAGTTGTTGCCAAATGTCTGCAAGTGATTGAACAACGATATCCAGACTTATTCACAGCATAGAAAAGGGGAGATTGAAATGAAATTACTTTTAGCAATTGTTCAGGATAAAGATAGCAACTTATTAAGCAGCGAATTAATCGATGCCAACATTCGGGCAACCAAGTTGTCAACGACTGGTGGCTTCTTAAAATCTGGGAATACAACGTTTATCGTCGGAATTGAAGACGAACGGGTTCCTGAAGCGCTTAAGATTATTGAAAAAACGTGTCAGGCACGCGAACAATTCATGACACCGCCTGTTAATATGGATGCCACGATGGATAGCTCAATGTCATATCCGATTGAAGTGCAAGTCGGTGGGGCAACCGTCTTTGTGATGCCGATTGAACAGTTCCACCGCTTCTAATCGATGGCCAGTTTAACAATTGAACAGCTTCAACCCAAACTTGTGGCCCAGTTTGCCCAGATTATCGCGCGTGGACAGATGGCGCATGGTTATCTATTAGCTGGTGCACAGGGATTGGGGAAGACACAATTGGCACAGTGGTTGGCACTGCGTCTGTTCTGTCAACAAGTGACACCAGATGGGCAACCTTGTCGGGCATGCCCGGAATGTCAGCGGATTTTGACGCATAATCATCCGGATGTCATTGAAATTAAGCCGGAAGGTAAGAGTATTAAGATTGCCGATATTCGCTATTTGAAACAAGAAGTGGCTAAGAGCGGGATGGAATCCAGTCAACGCTTATTCATCATTGAAGCTGCTGAAACGTTAACCGCCAGCGCGGCTAATAGTTTGTTGAAGTTCTTGGAAGAACCGGCGCAAAATGTTTACGCGATTTTATGTACGAGTAATAAAAATCAAATGCTCCCCACGATTTTATCACGGCTTCAAGTGATTGATCTGGCAGCATTGGCACCACAAATGGTGCAACAACAGTTTGAAGCAGCTGGTATTTTGCCACAACAAGCGCAGTTATTGGTGCATTTGACGAGTGACTTAACTGAAGCACAGACCTTATTGGCGGATGATTGGCTATTACAAGTCAGTGCGAAGCTTGCCGCGTGGGCACAAAAAGTTGAACAACGTGATTTAGAAGCATTTGTGCAGATTCAGACGCAAATTTTACCATTATTAGTTGATCGCCAACAGCAGAAGACCTTTTTAACTTTGGTGGGCTTATGGTATCAAGATTTATTGAATTACCGCTATGAATTAGGCGTCACACCTTGTTTTGGTGCGTACGAAAGCCAGTTAAATCAGGCCAGCGCCGTGTTGACTACCACGCAGTTGGTCGCTCAGACGGAATATGCTTTACAAGCACAACGCATTTTTGAACAAAATATTAGTTGCCAAAACGTCTTAGAGAGTTTAACGTTAAAGTTAATTGCATAGTAAAACGCATAACCAGCGTATCGGGAGGATATCAACGGTGAGTAAAGACTTATATGAACAGTTATCAGACATTGAACAGCAAGCTAAATTGACGTTTGAGGGGCTCAGTGAAATGAAAGCAGTCCTTGCCGAAGTCCTTGAGAAAAACGCTGAATTAAAGATTGAAAACAAGCACTTGCGGGAACATTTGCAAGAATTGGAACCATCAGCCACCCCGCAAACGGGTAAGGAAGGGGCTCAAGCCCTTTCGAAATCAAAACAAAACTTACAGAATCTTTACGAAGAAGGCTTCCATATCTGCCCGTACTTTTATGGGTCACGACGCGAAAATAACGAGCCTTGCGCATTTTGTAATGATGTCATCTACGGCGAACGAACAAACGATTAAAAAAGGCAGGGCAAAAGGGATGCTTACTTTTGGCCTGTCTTTATGTCATTATTGATGCATCTTGAAAGGATAGAACATGCAAACACAATCAAGTTTTAAAACGACGGAAACGGGAACTTTATTTTTAGTACCAACCCCCATCGGTAACTTAGGCGATATGACCTACCGGGCAATCGATACATTGAAATCGGTCGCACTGATTGCTGCTGAAGATACACGGAATACGCAGAAGTTATTGAACCACTTTGAGATTGAAACGAAACAAATTAGTTTCCACGAACACAATACGCAACAACGGATTGAAACGCTGATTGAAAAATTAGAAGCCGGTGACGATATTGCGCAAGTTAGTGATGCGGGGATGCCATCGATTAGTGATCCCGGTCATGAGCTCGTTAAAGCTTGTATTGAAGCGGGCATTTCAGTGGTGCCATTACCTGGAGCCAATGCCGGGATTACAGCGTTGATTGCTTCGGGCATCACACCACAACCGTTTACGTTCTACGGTTTTTTGCCTCGTAAAGGCAAGGAGTTAACGGAAGCCGTAACGACGTTGGCACAAAAGCCTGAAGCACTTATCTTCTATGAAGCACCGCATCGTTTGAAAAAGACGTTGCAAGCTTTGCTCAGTACGTTTGGCGCCGATCGTAAAGTCACCTTGGGGCGCGAACTCACGAAGAAGTTCGAAGAATTCATTCGTGGCGACCTAGAAGAAGTGCTTGCTTGGGCGACTGAAACAGAATTACGTGGTGAATTTGTGATGATAGTTGCTGGAAATCCAGCACCAGATGCAACGGTCAGTGCAGTTGCAACGGAATCGCTATCCCTTCCTGAACAAGTGGAAGCCCAGATTCAACAAGGAGCCAGCCCCAACGTGGCGATTAAGACGGTCGCTAAGGCAAATGGCTTGAAAAAGCAAGTCGTTTATAATGCCTACCACGAATTAACAGAATAGAGGTCACGCCATGCCAGGAAAGCAATATTCAGAAAACTATCAAATTCCGTATTTCGAAACGGATATCAAGGGCGAATTAACGCTCGCATCCTTAGTGAACATTTTAATTTTAGCATCAGAGCATCAACTCAATGCGCTCAACGTCGGTGAAGCGACAATGCATGCGCTCAATCTTGGTTGGGTGGTCACGCAGTATCAAATGAAGATTACGCGGATGCCGAAGGTGGATGAAAAAGTTAGAATTGTGACTGAAGCTGAGAGTTACAACAAGTATTTCTGTTACCGGAATTTCTGGTTATATGATGAAGCCGGCAACGAATGCGTCTTCGTCCAAAGCATCTTCGTGATGATGTCGTATGAAACACGGAGTATGGTGCAAGTTGTGCCGGAAATCATGGTACCATTCGAGTCAAGTGAGATTAAAGGCAGCAAACGATTCCCACGGATTAAGAAGATTGATCCCAAACAAGTGACGACCAAAGAATATCGTGTGCGTTATTTCGATATTGATGGTAATCAACACGTTAATAACGTCCATTATTTTGAATGGATGTTGGATGCGCTCGATTATGACTTCTTGACGACGCACCGCGTAGCAAGTGTCAACATCCGCTACGGCCACGAAATTCAATACGGTCAAATGACCCAAAGCATGGTCGAACAACTCATAGTTGATGATATAATCACAACACGGCATAAAGTCGCCGTGGATGACCTAAGTGCAGCAGAAGCGGAAATTACGTGGAAAGAGTGCTGAGTCGAACGGGTTGGCTTTGAGGATTAACGGGATAATTGGGATTATGGCGGGTCTTAGCCATAATCCCAATTATTCAGTTAACCGGAAAAGGCAGTTCGAGGAAGCGCGTTTAAACGAAAGAAAGCCCCATTCACAGATAAAGTTGTGATGGGGCTTTCTTTTGTTATCTTCGAATATTTATTGAAACGTGCTTTTTGAAACAGCTCCCTGCGCTTAACCCAATTTACCAAATCGGCGATTTCATCGCCAATTCGGCAAATCCAGTTAATGCTCAGAAGCTAACCGTTTCAAACGCACTCTATCGAAAACGTGTTTTCATCAACAGCTTCCTGCGCTTTGCTACACTTATCAAATCGGCGCTTACAGCGTCAATTCGCTAAGTTAGGCAAGTGCTCAGAAGCTAACCGTTGATGACGCACTCTATGATGTTGCGTTGCTGACAAATTCTTTTAATGCTGCGCCTGTTTTGCCTGCGCTGAGGCCGACTTGTAGTTTGAGGCGTGCTTTTGGTCCATTGAGGCCTTGGCAGAAGGTGACGCCCATTTGTTTAAGCTTTACACCGCCGCCTTGGTAATCGTAGACGTCTTCGGCAATCCCGTTGAAACAGCGAGAAACAAGTACGATGGGGATGTTGCGATCTAATAGCGCTTGAACAGCGGGTAAGGTTGCTGGTGGTAAGTTACCAGCCCCGAGTGCTTCGATAACGAGCCCTTTGGTGTTGGGTTGGTTGATGGCGTCGAATAAAGTCCCATCCATGCCAGCGTATGCTTTTAAAAGATAAACAGGTTCGACAAGGGTTTTGATGTCGCAAATTTCAGAACGAATTAATTCTTGGAAGAAATTCGCATTGTGTTTGCTGACCAAACCGATGGGACCAAAAGTTGGCGTTCTAAAGGTTGCGACGTTCGTCGTGTGCGTCTTCGTGACATACCGTGCTGTGTGAATCTCATCGTTCATCACGACTAGCACACCTTTATCATGAGCATCGTCAGAAGCGGCTGTCCAAACGGCACTAATCAAGTTGTGTAATCCGTCTGCGCCGATTTCATTCGACGAGCGCATCGCACCAGTCACGACGACGGGGATATTGTTGGGAAGTGTCAAGTCTAAGAAATAGGCGGTCTCTTCGAGGGTATCCGTCCCGTGTGTGACAACAACACCATCAATCCCGTCTTCTTCAGCTTGTTGAATTCGATTCTTAAGGTTTAACATCACAGCGGGTGTGATGTGTGGTGAAGGCAGATTGGCGAACTCTTCACTTTCAATGATTAATTGATTATCGAACAGCTTTTCAAAGCCGGCCATTGGATTTTGATCTGTGGGTGCAACCGCGCCATCTTCGTCCGCAGACATTGCGATTGTGCCACCAGTATGGAGGACTAAAATTTTCTTCATGTTTAATGAACACCTTTCTTTAAATCCGAATTACTCATCTGTAAGTATAGCAAATTTTCTGCAAGAGTTGCTGAAAAATGAAAATCAATTGCTTGTAATTAAATAACGTTAGTGATACATTTAAGGGGTTCTAAAAATTCGGAGTAGGACTGAAGCGTTAAGTGCTGGTGGAACGGAATGTGGACACCAGACGAAAAGCAGCAATGCTTGCGATTTCAGTACCGCATTCGCCGCAGTATTATTTGTGGCAGCTCCAAAAGGGAGATGCTTTTTATGGTTAATGGTCAGATTTTTGGTGTTAAGCTAGACACTAGACGCGTTGTTTTACTAGCTGTTTTAATTGCTTTACAATTGGTGGTTGCACGCTTTGCAATTTCACTAACGATTTTCAGAATTAGTTTTGGATTCATCGTCACCGCCTTAATGGGGTGGTGGTTTGGTCCAGTATGGGCGGGACTTGCCGCCGTCATTGGCGACCTCATCAATAGTTTGATGATTGGGGTCCCAGGTGGTTATTTCCCAGGCTTCACACTTTCAGCGTTTCTAGGGGCTTTCATCTATGGGTGTTACTTCTACCGACAAAAGATTACATGGTGGCGCGTGATTGCCGCCGTTGTGACAGTTGTGCTGATCGTTAACCTCGGTTTGAATTCATGGTGGGTGTCGATTATTAGTCATACACCATTTGGGTTCCACTTTACGGCGCGGGCCATTGGGGAAGCTGCCACATTAGTGATTCATCCGATTATTTTATACATCGTGATGCATTTCGAACCGATTATTAGATTAAAAGATAGAGTATTATAAATGAGTAGGTGTTATCTATTTGAAGATAACGCCTTTTTTTGTGGAAACCGGCTTTTTATGCTAGAATAACAAGGATTATAAGCAGAAGAAGGATGAAATAATGAAGCTATTGGCAATGGATACCTCGAATCAAGCGGTGAGTGTGGCACTCCTTGAAGATCATCAAATTTTAGGCGAAATGACTGTTAATATTCGTCAAACACATAGTCAGACGTTACTTCCAATGATTGATCAACTATTAAAACAAACAAAAACCACCATTGAAGATATCGATCGCTTTGTCGTTGCAGAAGGTCCGGGTTCATACACGGGATTGCGGATTGCGGTGACAACGGCTAAGTCTTTTGCTTGGACGCTTAATAAGTCATTGGTCGGGATTTCGAGTTTAGCATTGCTAGCGGCCAATGTGATGGATACGACCGCCTTGATTGTACCGCTGTTTGATGCACGCCGCGACAATGTTTTCGCGGGGATCTATCAGTGGCAAAATGGGACATTGCAAACCGTTGTGGCCGATCAACACGTTTCACTAGAAGCACTACTGGCACAATTACAATTATTGGCAGAACCCGTTTATTTTGTGGGGAATGACGTTGCGCACTTTAACGAACAGATTCAAGCTGCATTAGGAAGTAACGCGCATTTCGTGTCCGCCAACCATAATTTACCGCACGCCAGCGTCTTGGGTGAATTAGGTTTGATGGCTGAACCTGTCTCGGATATCCATGGCTTCGGACCCGTTTATTTACGCAAGACGGAAGCAGAAGTTAACTGGGCAAAAACGCATGATGAGCGAGGCGCTGATTCGTATGTGGAACAAGTTTAGGGAATACCTCAAACCCCAGATTTGGGTCAAGAAAGAAATGCCTTACACAACTCGGCGCGTTGAAATTGATGAGACGACATTTTACTTAGCACGCGCGAGTCAAAATGATATTACGGCATTGTTGGACATTGAACGGTCGGTCTATGCCGGTCAGACGCCGTGGGATCGTTGGGCCTTCACTAGTGAGTTGAGCAAGCGCAAGACATCGTTGTATCTGGTTTTATGCCAAGGGACTGAAGTCGTAGCGTTTGTCGGTGCATGGTTTTCAACCAATGAAGCTCATATTACGAATATCGCGGTGCGGCCAAGTTATCAAAAACGTGGTATTGGCCACTTTTTGGTGCACGAAATGGTTAGTTTAGCCCACGATTATCCCAGTCAAAAAATTACACTAGAAGTACGCGCCAGCAACACAAGCGCTCAAGCCGTTTATCAGCGATTGGGTTTTACAGTGGTGCGGACGCGTCCCAATTATTACATTCAGGAAAAAGAAGATGCATTCAGTATGTGTCGGATATTGAGTCAATAGGAGTCAGTCATGTCGGAAAAACGAGAATTAATTTTAGCATTTGAATCCAGTTGTGATGAAACGAGTGTGGCCGTCATCGAAGACGGTCATGTTATTTTAAGCAACATCATTGCTACCCAAATTAAGAGTCATCAACGTTTTGGTGGGGTGGTACCCGAAGTGGCCAGTCGCCATCACGTTGAACAAATCACAGTTTGTACACAAGCGGCTTTAGAAGAGGCCGGGGTTACTTACGCTGATTTAACGGCGGTCGCAGTCACTTATGGGCCTGGATTAGTCGGCGCCTTATTAATTGGCGTGACAGCTGCCAAAGCGATTGCTTACGCACACCACTTACCATTGATTCCAGTCAATCATATGGCGGGGCATATTTATGCGGCGCGGTTTGTTAAGCCTTTAGAATACCCATTGTTAGCTTTACTGGTTTCAGGTGGCCATACTGAATTGGTGTACATGCCAGCCGCCGGCGAATTCGAAATTATCGGTGATACACGGGATGACGCAGCAGGTGAAGCCTACGATAAAATTGGTCGCGTCCTCGGGATTCAATACCCAGCCGGTAAAGAAATCGATCGGCTTGCCCACTTAGGTCAAGATACATTTAAATTCCCGCGTGCGATGCTCAAGGAAGATAATCTTGACTTCAGCTTTAGTGGTTTGAAGAGTGCCTTCATTAACACAGTGCACCATGCCGATCAAATCGGTGAGACGCTGAACCACGAAGACTTAGCCGCTAGTTTCCAAGCGAGTGTGGTCGAAGTGCTCACCACTAAAACGATGCACGCCGCGCGTCAATTAAACGTGCGCCAACTCGTTGTGGCCGGTGGGGTGGCTGCCAATCAAGGTTTACGTGAAGGTTTGGCGACAGCCATTAAGGCATCCGGAATGGATTTAGACCTCATCATGCCACCACTTCGATTATGCGGCGATAACGGCGCCATGATCGGGGCCGCAGCGCATATCGAATTACAAAAACAACAATTTGCTGATCTAAGTTTAAATGCAGTCCCTGGTTTGGATTTTCCATACGGTGCATAAAATACGAATTCAAAAAGCCTGTCGATAATTTCGACAGGCTTTTTTGCTTAAATGGATTGCTTAGTTGATTGTAAGGTAGTATAGATGTCCGTCGGCAGTGCCACTATCAACGGACTGAGCTGATCCACGCCAATCAGTGTTAAATCGTGCATAGCACGTGTGACGAGTGTGTAGAGGAGATCTACGTCTGATTGTGCGCCGAAGGTCTTCTTAGAGATGTCGTAGCCAATCACAGCGTCGAACTCGAGCCCTTTGGCTAAGTATAATGGAAGGATTAGGATACCTTTGGGTAAACTACGGGTTGTTTCACCGATGAGTGTGACGTGTTCATCAGGTGTTAAACTAGCGTAGAGTTGGTGGGCAACTTGTTGGTTCTTGGTGAGGATCGCAACGGTCGCGTGTTCTGCCTGGAGATGGCGGATTTCTTGGGTCAGTGTAGCGAGCGCTTGGTCGTTTGGCGTCTCAATGACGCGCGGTAGGCGCCCGTCACGACTGAAGGCTTGGAGGGCTGTTTCTTTTGGCAAGAGTGCCTTGGCGAAGTTGGTGATTGGGGCGGTCGCACGGTAACTCTTGGTTAAGCTAATTTGGTTGATTTTTAAGTGGGGAAAAGCGGCGGTCAGTTGATCGATGAAGTGGCCGGTTTGGTAGGTCGCCGTGAAGACATCCTGTGCGTAATCGCCGAGCACGGTTAATTTCGCGTTTGGGAAGGCATGGTGAATATAGACGAATTGGGCGATGCTGTAATCCTGCATTTCATCGATGAAGAGGTATTGAATACCGTGATTCTGGCCACTGTCGGTTAATAAGTCGCGCAGGTATAGAATTGGGGCGGCGTCACTGAGCCCGATGATGTGGCGTTCATTGTTATCCGCGACTTGGCGAATCATGGCGTCCCAAACTTTCGTAGGGATGTCGGCAGGGCAAGCACCACTTAAGAAGTGTTGATATTCTGTGGATTCATCTAGGAAATAATCATTGTAGATTGATTCATAGAGTGGGGCGAAATAACTTTGAACGATTTCACGAGCGATGAAAGCTTGTTCATCATCGCCAGAATCGAATTCGCGGTCACCGACAATCGTCCGGTAAGCATCATCGGTTAAGGTATTGATTTTTTCAGCGACCCAGTCGAGATGAACTTCGAGGTTGATTTGGCGTTTAAGCCGTTTAATCAGCGTGTTTTTAGTGGCGAGGAATTTGTCGCCGGGTAACATATTTGCGGGGAGCGCGAGATAAATCTGATTCATCTGGTCTTTAGTAAAAAATGGGCGGTCTTCGAAGTATAGATCGTTGAATGCCAACGGTTGGGTTGAGGCTTGTTTAACGTAAGCTTCAATTGCGTGCATGAACGCTGCGCTTTCTTTATACCGGCGCATGGCTTGTGTCATTTCAGGAAAACTGGCTTGATCTTTTTCGAAGCGGTCGAAGAGGTTCTCAACCTGTAAGCCTGAGAAGCGATGACTTAAGAACTCGGCCATCGTCACTTGGCGCATGTTTTTCTCGCCTAAACTAGGCAGGACTTCTGAAATATAATGGCTGAATAAACGGTTGGGTGAGAAGAGCACCATTTGGTCGGCTTCGAGCTGACTGCGGCTGTGATAGAGTAAAAAGGCGATGCGTTGCAAGACAGCTGAGGTTTTACCACTACCGGCGACTCCTTGGACAATCAGTAAGTCAGCGGTTGTATCGCGAATGATATCATTTTGTTCTTTTTGAATCGTGGCAACGATGTTTTGCATGTATTCGTCACTTTGTTCACCGAGGACGGCTTGTAAGAGTTCATCGCCGACAGTTTCGTTCGTATCAAAGACGTGTTCGATTTGACCGTTTTGAATCTTGAATTGGCGTTTGAGTTTGAGGTCAACTTTGACAGGGCCATTTGGCGTCTCATAAGTCACTGGACCGAGTGTCCCATTATAGTAGATACTCGAAACAGGGGCGCGCCAGTCGTAGATTAAGAAATTGTCTTGGTCGTCGATAAAAGTGGCGGTCCCGATGTAAAGTGATTCCGTTTCACCATCTTCGGTGATGTCAATCCGACCGAAGTAAGGGGAGTTGACGAGATCGGTCAGGCGTTCTTGTTGGCTAGTCAGTAATTTTTCGTTTTCGACAGCGGCGGCGACCAATTGCTTTTGTTGTTGGACCGCGGCGTTGGTTTCCATGCGGTCATCGACTTCGGTAATGTTGACTTTCGTATTGTCGCCGTAACGTTGTTCGATGTCTTTGGTTTCATTGTAGGCGTTGGCCAATTGTTGGTTAATCACTGTGAGGCGTTGGTCGACCTGTATAACTGTGCGGTCAACGCGCGCTTGTTCTTGTTGTTTTGTGTCTTCGTGTAACATAGCAGCCTCCAATTGTTAGTTGTTATATTATAAGCGTCTTGGGGTAAAAAAGCGACCGATTGACATTCATTTTAAAATCCGTTAGTATGACAGTAATTCAACAGACAAAGTGAAGGATAAGTAGCAACTGATATTTTCTTGAACAGGAAGCGGCGGGACTGAGAAGTCGTCAAGGAGTTGGTTGTGAATTGGGCCTTCAATCGGGAATTAGTGAGTAACTAATTCGGGTAGCACCCTTATCGCGTGAGTGGCACGGATGATTTTCGTGCAATTTAGGTGGTACCACGTAGAGGCGTCCTAATTGTTTAATCACAATTAGGACGCTTTTTTTGAGTTGATAAATCAAATTGGAGGGTATTATTATGAACAAAAAAATTATCTTAACCGGCGATCGACCAACCGGTAAATTACACATTGGGCATTACATTGGTTCATTACGCAACCGGGTAGCGATGCAAGATTCAGGCGAATACGAAACATTTATCATGATTGCCGATCAACAAGCTTTAACCGATAATGCGCGTGATCCTGAAAAAATTCGGAACAGTCTCTTCCAAGTGGCTTTGGATTATTTATCAGTTGGGATTGATCCCGCTAAAACAACCGTCTTCGTGCAATCACAAATTCCTGCTTTGAGTGAATTAACGATGCATTATTTGAACCTTGTGACGGTTTCGCGTTTACAACGGAACCCCACCGTTAAAGCTGAAATCCAACAAAAGAATTTTGAACAAAGTATTCCAGCGGGCTTTTTAATTTATCCAGTCAGCCAAGCTGCTGATATCACGGCGTTCAAAGCAACGACAGTTCCTGTTGGTGATGATCAAGAACCAATGTTGGAACAAACCCGTGAAATCGTACGGACGTTTAACAACGTTTACGGACAAGAAATTTTAGTTGAACCAGAAGGGGTCTTCCCACCAAAAGGCGAAGGACGCCTACCTGGTTTAGATGGGAACGCCAAGATGAGTAAGTCATTAGGCAATGCGATTTACCTATCAGACGATGCCCAAACGCTTGAAAAGAAAGTGATGTCAATGTACACTGATCCATTGCATATCAAAGTAACCGATCCTGGTCACATTGAAGGCAACACAGTCTTTACCTATTTAGATGCCTTCGATGATGATCGTGAAAAAGTGGCTGAACTCAAAGCGCAATATCAAGCTGGTGGCTTGGGTGATGTGAAGATCAAACGTTACTTGAACGAAGTCTTACAAGCGAAGTTCGCACCCATTCGTGAACGTCGTGCTGAATTTGAAAAGAATCCAGAAGCCGTTTATAAGATGTTAGAAGAAGGTAGCAAGAAGGCCAATGCTGTTGCAGAACAAACCCTTAAAGAAGTGCGGGATGCAATGGGGATTAATTACTTTAACTAATCCTATTCAAATAAAAAAAACAGTTAAACAAGTCGCTGAATGACTTGTTTAACTGTTTTTTTATAGACTAATATAGTGGGATAATAGATGCTTTTTGATGGTACTTTAAAGTTGAATATGAGAGACTTAATTCAATTTAAGACAGATGTAAACGCTGTTTTTGGTGTATAATTTGAGAAGTTATCAACATGGAGCAAAGGAGAATTGATATGCATGATTTAACTAAAGGTAATCCGTTGAAATTAATTATCTTATTTACCGGCCCATTATTGATTGGGAATATTTTTCAGCAACTCTATAGTGTCATCGATACCTTAATCGTTGGGCGGACAATTGGTGTTAATGCGTTAGCAGCAGTTGGCTCAACGGGTGGATTGAACATGCTGATTATCGGTTTTTGTACAGGGACCACGGCTGGGTTGTCCATCTTGACAGCCCAACGCTATGGTGCTCAAGACTATCGCGGCGTTAAGCGCAGCTTTGCGACGAGCATTCTGATTAGTTTGGTGATAACCATCATTTTGACAGTTATTAGTCTATTATTTGCTCGACATATTTTGGTCATGATGAAGACGCCGGCCAGCATCATTGTTGATGCTCAACGGTTTATTATGATTATCTTTGGTGGGATTTTTGCCTCGATGGCGTTTAACTTACTTTCGAATATCATTCGCGCACTTGGGGATAGTCGAACCCCCCTCTTTTTCTTAGTAATTGGGGTCATTGTGAATATTGTGTTAGATTTTATTTTTATTTTAGGCTTTCATATGGGCGTTGAAGGGGCCGGGTTTGCGACGGTCTCTGCACAAATAATTGCGGCTGTGTTATGCTTACTATATATTTATCGCCGCATTCCGGTCCTCGTTTTACGGCCGAAGGATTTTCGCGTGACGCGCAAAGATGTCATGGATCATCTCAAGGTTGGATTACCGATGGGCTTTCAATCGTCAATTATTGCAATTGGCTCAATCGTGATCCAAATCATGTTGAATACATTGGGTGCTAGCGCGGTTGCTGCTTACACAGCGGCTGGGAAGATTGATCAATTAGCAACTCAAGTTGGGAATTCATTTGGGATTACCTTGGCGACATATTCCGCACAAAATTACGGTGCACGTGAATTTGGACGAATCAGTAAAGGGGTCCGCCAGACACTAATGGTGTCAATCATCTTTAGTTTAGTGATGGGCGCGTTGATCATTGCCTTTGGACGACCACTGGTTAACCTGTTTATCGGGAACAATCAACCGCACGTGACGGATTTAGCACAAATCTACTTCCGCTTTAACAGTAGTTGTTACTTTATTTTGGCAATCTTATTTGCCATTCGCTATACCTTGCAAGGTTTGGGGCAGAGCTTTATTCCAACCTTAGCGGGGATTGCGGAGTTGTTCATGCGGATTTTTGCCGGGATCTTCCTCGTGCAGCAATTCGGCTTCATGGGCGCAAGTTTAGCCAACCCACTCGCTTGGATTGGTTCATGTTTGGTGCTATTGAGTTCCTATTTCAAGACAATGCACCAACTGAAGCGTCGTGAAGCAGGTAAGAATAGGGAGGAACAGGATGTTTAAAAAGTATTTATTGGTCGGCTTATCGTTGACCATGTTGGCGTTGGGTGGCTGTCAGGCGACACAATCTAGTCAACCAACGCACGAGAATACACCAACAATTGCAAATAAAAAACAAGTTAAAAAAACAACGGCAATCTTGGCTGAGAAGACCTTTAAGTCAGGCGACAATGCCTATTTAGAAGTGAACCATAATAAATCAACGTTGGATGTCCGTCAATGGCAAACCGAACGGATCAAGTATGGTGCGTTGGATGGTTTAAATCGGACAACGACTAATACGGCTTTCTTATCGAAAGAGACGTTAGGCCGTTCAAACACACGCCATCGTCAAACGTGGCAACCAACCGGCTGGCATAATCAACCCGTGATGATTGATGGCCAACGGGTCTTTCCTGAAAGTCGCGGCCATTTGATTGCATACGCGATTTCGTTTAATTTCAACCGAGATGGTGTTTTCCAAAAAGGGGAACTCGGCAGTAGCAATAATCCGAAGAACTTAGCGACACAAACGGTCTTCAGCAATCAACGTACCATGCAGATTTTTGAAGACCAGGTTCGCCAAGCACTAACGCAAAATAAAAAGGTGATTTACCAAGTGACAACTGTGTTCCGTGGAGATGAATTGATGCCCCGCGGTTACTGGGTTCAAGCAATCTCAACAGATAAGAAGTTGAACTTTAATGCGTATGTTTGGAATGTACAGCCTAAGATGCAATTTGACTATGCAACCGGTCGCGGCCATTACGATGGATCGATGGCAGTGGTGGATCAGTATGCAGGCAATCCTTATCAGAATTAAGTAGAACCAAAAAAAGCGCCGACTCAAGATTAATTGAGACGGCGCTTTTTTTGCTTAATGCACAATTACTATTTACTTAGAAACTAACCGTTTTAAACGTACTTTTTGAAACAGCTTCCTGCACTTAACCAAATTTGCCAAACCGACGATTGCATCGTCAATTCGTCAAATCCAGTTAATGCTCAGAAGCTAACCGTTTCAAACGCACTCTAAGACATGCTTCCTCAAACTGGCTTTTCCGGTTAACAACAAAAATCATGGCGGAAACCACCAAAATTCCTGGTGTTAGGCTAATCCTCAAGTGATAAACGGCTATCTCAGCACTTTATGGCAGGTCATTGCCTGCTGCCAAGTATAGGTCGTACCATTCTCTTCTGGTGAGGGTGACTTTGTCTGCTTCGCAGATTTGTGCTAGGCGGCCGGGGTTCATTGTGCCGACAACGACTTGCATGCTGGCTGGAATTCTGAGGAGCCATGCGCTAGCAATTGCGTTGACGTTGGTGTCATGTGCCTTGGCAACTGATTGGAGTGCTGCGTTTAATTCTGGAAATTTCGGATTATCGATGAAGACCCCTTCAAACATGCCGTATTGATAAGGACTCCATGCTTGAATGGTCATATTCGTGAGGCGTGAGTATTCTAATAAACCACCATCGTGATGAATGCTGCGCGCGTCTTGCATATTGGTATGCACGCCGGCATCAATCATACCAGTGTGCATCAAACTGAATTGGAGTTGATTAGCAATCAATGCTTGCGGCACTGCTTGTTGGAGTAAGTCGACTTGACCGGGATTGAAGTTGCTGACCCCGAATTGGCGGACTTTACCACTATTTTGCAATTTTAAGAAGGCTTCAGCGATTTCATCCGGTTCCATGAGTGGATCAGGTCGGTGGAGCAGTAAGGTGTCAACATGATCAAGTTGTAATCGGTTGAGGCTGGCTTCAACACCTTCGATGATGTGTTCCTTTGAAAAGTCGTACATTTTTTTGTCAATGCCGACTTTGGTTTGAACGAGCACTTGATCACGGTCAATATGACTGGCCTTAAGGGCGTTCCCGAATTTAATTTCGGAAGCACCATCGCCGTAAATATCAGCGTTATCAAAGTAATTAATCCCATGTTCATAGGCGGTTTCGAGCATTGTCAGGGCTTCTTGGTCGCTCAGTTGTGGGATGCGCATGACACCCCAGACAATTGGCGAAGCCATTAAGCCGCTGCCACCAACATTGATTTTTTGCACTATCAATCACTCCTTTTATTTGATGCTTTTAACCTACCACAAAGTACCATTAATGAAAAGAAAAGGCTTTCCTGAATTTCAGGTCGTCACTGGCGACAATTTTCGGTATACTAATCACAATAGACAGGAGACAGTTAGATGACAGATAAGAAAGCACAGGCACCGCGGCTAAATCCACAACTTGAGACGGTACAGCTTACTGCGTTTGAACCAGATGAGACTTATGAAGGTTTGTTTTTCGAAGAACTAACGTTGAAGCAAACCGAAGTTGAGATGTTATTCTTTAAAGGCTGTTTATTTAAAAATTGTCAGTTTGAACAAGTCGACTTTAATAACTGTGATTTTCAAGATGCGCAATTCGAACACTGCGCGTTGTTAAACTGTTCGTTGACGAATGATCCCTTCCAACGAGTCGCGTTTAATGGTTGCCAGTTGATTGGTTCCGATTTTGCAGAGGCTGGTCTGAATGATGTCACGTTCGACACTTGCCAAGCGGATTACACCGGCTTTAACTTTGCGCGGATGCGGCATGTCGACTTTAAAGATTGCAGTATGCAAGAAGTCTCACTCGGGCAAGTTGATTGGCAGTGGCTAACAATGATCGGGAATCGTTTGAACGGCATGGATATGACTGGCACGAATTTGAAGAATCTCGATATCAGTCAGAATCAATTCGAAAAAGCGACTTTCACGCTCGAATTATTACGTGGGGCGACCATCAGCACAGAACAGACGCTCGTGATTATGAGCGCGTTGCGAATTAACGTCCGCTAGCTTGCCGGTTTTTAAAGGCAATTATCAGACAACTGATTGTTGCGATGAGCATCACAAGCACAGCGAAGAAATCTTGGTGCAACAGCTGGCAGAGGCCGCTGATACATAAAGCGATGAATAAAATAAGTGGGATTTTAAGGTTGGCTTTCATTGGTCATTCCCCCGTACTTTAATCTGAAAAGGCAGCGACAAAATATTGTGGCTGCCTTTTCGTTTGATTTTTAATAGTTAATCTTGTATGTTAATTCAACAAAATGACCGATTTGACGGCTATTGATAAGTTCCAATGGCATATCGGTTAAGTGCGTGCTGACCAGTGAAATGCCGTCACCCAAAAGAACTGGCGCAATGGTGATGATGAGTTCATCGACTAACTGGGCTTTAAGCAATTCGGTAAAGATTTCTGCACCACCCACAAGCCAGATATTGCCGCCATCTTCTTTTTTTAATTGACGTATGAACTCAGGAATATTCCCAGCAACGACATGTGTTCGATCTTCTGTATCATGTAACGTTTTCGAGAAGACATAGCCGTTTTTATCTTGGTAAGGATAGGTGCCGGCTAATTTAAGACTTTGTTCATATGTCTTACGCCCCATCACAACGGTATCGACGGTGCGTTGGAAAGCTTGAATTGCAGCGTCTGATTCGGATGAATCGAGTGCAGCTAACCAAGCAGTGCTACCATCTTTTTCAGCGATGAAGCCATCTAGACTCTGAGCAAGGTATAAAATTACTTTTCGCGAATTTGGTTCTGTCATAGTCAACACGTCCTTTAAATTAAGATTACCTTTATTATAACAGTTTTAACCGCTTTCATACATTCTAAACCGTTGGTAATTTAACTGGATTTGGCTTATCATGAAAAGCAAAGCTGTTTACTCAAAGGAGACCAAAAATGACAACTACTGAATTTTCCCCAGAAATCCAAAGTTTAATTGACCAGGTTCAAAAGAATTATCCTCAACCCATTAAGATCCGGGTCGCAGACGCAGCGTCTGGGATGTTAAAACATGATCAGGCACAACGCGTTTTAAATAACGATGGCAGCTTGGCAATCTTAATTACCGATGCGACAGCGGCCGATTATGCTTTATCACATGAATTATTACACTTACTATTATTATCAATCGGTTTTCCACAAATCATGACCGATGTCACCACGCAGGATGCGCAACTCGATGAACAATTGGTTGCGACCGGCACAACGTTGTACAATGCTGCTGTGCATATGGTGATTCAAAAAGAACAAGAATCCCATGGCTTTGTGGATGTTGAAACTAAACAAGCCTACCTTGAAGGTCTACGAGATAATCTGACCCCGGAAAAAGACGATCCCGAAAATAGATGGGTGATTTTCCGCGTATTAACGCTGTTAGATGCCCTCGTCTTCTTTGATGGTGGCAACCAACAACTGTTAAAACAGTGGACGGCTGATTATCCGATTGCGTTTGCCCAAGCCGAAATTCTCTATCATGTGTTGGCACGCAAAACAATTGATTCACCATTCACATTACGGCGGGCTGTGATTAACTTGTGGGTTGCGTTTGATCGCGTGTTATCAACCCTAGGATTTGCTGAAACGAACCTCCAACAACTCTTGACATTGACGCCGGTATTAAGTGAACGGCAACTACGATTAGAAGTGCGCCAAGTCTACGATATTTTACATTCCGAAAATTTATTTGCGACCGCAACGAACCAAAAAGCGTATGTTGGAATTGGTAAGAGTGATCAACAAAATGCTTTTGTCTTAGGGATTCCAGAAGACAAGGCAACACCGGAATATTTCAAACGATTGTATGATTTATCAGTGCAAGCCTTCTTAGATGAAATTGGAATGCCGTATTCATTAAGAAAATGAGTGCGTTCAAGCTGGTCAACTTTTGAGCATTAGCACAGGGAAGCGAATTAGCGACGCAGTCGATGATTTGATTCACAGTGCTAAGCACAGAAAGTTAGCTTGAAAAGCACGTTAAAGAACAGAGTGCGTTAATTCGCGGTTAGCTTTTGAGCACTTGCCTAATCAGACGGATAAGCGCCAAAGGCGATTGGCCGACCGATGTAGCAAAGCGCAGAAAGCTGCGAATTAAAAGCACGTTAAAAAGGAGTGATGGTGATGACTTTTAAATCAATGTTGCATGCGGCACAGCATGTTGTTTTCTTGACGGGTGCGGGGGTGTCAACGGCTTCTGGCATTCCAGATTATCGATCGAAAACGGGGTTGTATCGTCAGCAAGCCAATCCAGAATATTTATTAAGTCACACGAATTTAATCACCAATCCAGCCAGTTTTTATGAATTTGTCACGCAGCAGATGTATTTTCCTGAAGCAAACCCCAATGTCATTCACCAAGTGATGGCGACGATTGCGAATCAAAAGGGGCAGATTATCACCCAAAATGTTGATGGGTTGCACACAAAAGCGGGCGCGCGGGATGTGATTGAATTTCATGGTAGTTTATACCGTGTCAGCTGCCAAAAGTGTAGCCAAGCAGTGCCTTATCAGGCCTATTTAAAGGATATGCATCATCAAGATTGTGGTGGGATTTTGCGGCCAAATATCGTTTTATATGAAGAACCGATTGATCCGACGGTGATTGAACGGTCGATTCAGGCGATTGAAGCGGCGGATTTAATTGTCGTGGTCGGGACGTCATTTCGTGTTTACCCATTTGCGAGTTTAATTGAATATCGCCGTCCAGATGCCCAATTAGTAGCGATTAATCAAGAGGCATTACAATTTGAAATGCCAGTCACTATGATACAAGCGGATGCGACAACCGTTTTTGCCGCACTAGCAACTAAGGAGTGAGCCCATGTTAACTGAACACTATCAAAAAATTGATGCAATTGATGCCCAATTGGCGGTTTTATTTGAAGAACGCATGCAAGTCACCAAGCAAATTGCAACAATCAAGCATGAACAAAAAATCGGCTTGACGGACATCCAACGCGAAAAAGCGGTGATGGATGCGCGCCTTGCTGCGGTTAAAGATCCAGCACTCGCAGATTACGTAAGGGATTTATACCAAACGTTAATTTTAATTTCGAAACAATATCAAGTAAAATTGATGAAGGCGATGAAAGAAGCAGAAGAAAAATAATGTGGAAAGAGCGAAACGGAGACGGAGCGCTCTTTTTTGATGGAAACGTGCCGAGTCTGCCATATCTTTCCGGTTAGCTACGTATCGCAAACGATCGACTTCGTCGCTCATTCACGATGCGCTGCTAATCCTCAAGATATAACCGGCAGATTCAGCACTCTAATTTGAAACGTGCCGATTCGAACTGCCTTTTCCGGTTAACCTAAAAATGGCAATCATGGCTGAAGAGCGCCATAATCCCCATTTTTTGTTAATCCTCAAAGCCAACCCGTTTGACTCAGACACTCTAAACGTGCTTCCTGTCGCAGTAATTTCCGCTTAATCTAAAAATGGTATTAATCCTAAACCCCTGGATTAATACCATTTTTGAATTAATGCTCAATTGCTAACCGCGACAGTCAGCACTCTTTTGCTTAATATGCTAAAATGAAACTAATTTATGAGATGTGAGGCTATTGAACTGTGACTAAACGACGCTATAATTTAGCGGTAATTCGCTATCGCGGGACTTTACTATTATTGAATCGGATTAAGCCCCCATTTGCTGGGCTTTGGAATGGCATTGGTGGCAAAACAGAACCCGATGAGACGCCAATCAGTGGTATGCAACGGGAGTTATTTGAAGAAACGGGTTTACAAACCAACCAATACACACTCCAAAATGCGGGGTGGATTGATTGGCACATCGACGGTGAAACGATTGCACCGATTGACATTTTTTTAGTCGATATTTTACCAACGGTGCAACTACCACTTTATCCGGTCGGAATGCGCGAAGGCGTGCTTCAATTATTTGAACCAGAATGGGCACAAGCTGCTGATAATCAAGGAATTGTGGCAGACTTACAGGCCATTTTACCAACTGTTTTAAGTGGTCAGCTCAATCGGTATGATACGGATTTTCATGCAGATCAGATGATTTTCTTTGAAGCAATTCCCATTACTGAACCAAGAGAAGGAGAGGAAGCACTATGATGACAAAGGACCAAACGATGATGGTCTTGATGGTTTTAAAGAAGAAGTTGCAAGGGATTCGTTTTTTTAGAGTCGTCGAAGAACTGTTCTCGTTATACATTATTTTTAAATTCTTAACTGCAACGGGCCAGGTACAGCTTTTAGGGGTGGCGTTTTCTGAGGGGCGCGCCATTAGCTTAATGTTGCTGCTGCTAGTCATCGACTTTAGCCTATCGCGGATTCGGTTAAATTATAAACGCATGGGACAACAATTAATTGTCACATTGAAGGATTTAACGGAACAAGAAGCTTTGTTCATTCAACAATTCCAACGGTTCTAGAGGTGTGGATATGATAACAATTGGATTAACTACTTGGTCAGAACATCAGTCATTAATGCCCAGCAAAAAGCAGTTAACGTTAAACGACTACGCGCAATTTCTGCCAGTGGTAGAGGTCGATAGTTTTTATTATGGCTTACGCGCACCAACCGTCAGCGCAAACTGGTTGACGCAAGTACCAGCCAGTTTTCAGTTCATTGTTAAAGCACACCAAGCAATGACCCGCCAAGAAGACTACGCCGAGTTTACGAGTACTGAAAAAGAATTGTTTGTGCGGTATCGCCAATCAATTGAACCGCTAATTAAGGCCGGCCAATTACAGGCGGTCTTATTTCAGTTTCCGCCATTTTTTCAACTGAATCAGGAAAATAGTCAATATTTACGACAAATTCGCGCGTGGTTACCGGATGTGCCAATTGCTGTCGAATTCCGGCATCAATCCTGGTACGATGACGCTTTTAAGCAACAGATGTACGCCTTTTTGAAGCAGCTAAACATGACACACGTCATCACAGACGAAGCACAAACACCGACGAACAGTGTGCCGTTTGAACCGGTTGTCACCAATCCGGCGTTTGCGATGTTGCGCCTGCATGGTCGTAATGTGGCCGGGTGGCAGAATCCGGGTGCCCAATGGCGGAAGCAACGAACATTGTATCGCTATGATCAAGATGAATTACAATTTTTTGCGGATGCTGTGCGGCAGATTAAAAATCAAGCGGAACAAGTTGCCGTGATTTTTAACAATAATTCTGGTGGGGATGCAGCGGATAATGCTTTGCAATTACAACAATTACTTGGGCTAGAATTTCCTGATTTAGCCCCGAAAGCACCTGAACAGATTGATTTATTTTAATGAAGGCTTAGTGTGAGTTGTCGTTTAAATGACTGCTCTTTTGTGCTATACTTTGATTACTTATATGGCATTATTTAAGCAAGTCGAGAATTGTTAAGATTCTCGTTTTTTTAATTAAGGAGCGAACCTAATGGCAGAGACAAAACCAACATTTTACGTAACGACCCCAATCTATTATCCATCTGGTAAATTAACGATTGGTAACTCATATACAACAATCGCCGCCGATGTCATCGCGCGTTACAAACGCTTGATGGGCTTTGATGTCTTCTTCTTGACGGGGACGGACGAACACGGCTTGAAAATCGAACAAAAAGCAGCTGAAAAGCATTTAGCTCCACAAGAATATGTTGATGGCATGGCTAAAGACATCAAAGCATTATGGCAAACTCTTGAAATTTCAAATGACAAATTTATTCGGACAACGGATGAATACCATGTCAAAGCGGTTCAAAAAATCTTCGACAAGTTATTAGCGCAAGGCGATATCTATCTTGGTAAATACGAAGGTTGGTATTCTGTTTCTGATGAAGAATACTTCACTGAATCACAATTAGCAGAAGTTTATAAAGACGACGATGGCAATGTGATCGGTGGGAAAGCCCCATCTGGTCATGAAGTTCAACGGGTCGCTGAAGAAACTTACAAGTTTAAGATGAGCAAGTATGCTGATCGCTTATTGGCTTATTATGAAGAACACCCAGATTTCATCGAACCGGCATCACGGCGTAATGAAATGATCAATAACTTCATCAAACCTGGTTTGGAAGACTTATCGGTTTCTCGAATCTCATTTGACTGGGGAATTCACGTTTCAAGTAATCCGAAGCACGTGGTTTACGTGTGGTTAGAAGCGTTATCAAACTATATCACAGCGCTTGGATACGGTTCAGACAACGACGAATTGTTTAATAAATACTGGCCTGCTGATGTGCATCTAGTTGGGAAAGAAATCGTACGATTCCATACGATTTATTGGCCAATCTTCTTGATGGCTCTAGACTTACCATTACCAAAACAAATTTTTGGTCATGGTTGGTTGTTGATGAAAGACGGTAAAATGTCTAAATCAAAAGGCAACGTAGTTTATCCTGAAATGTTAGTGGAACGTTATGGTCTAGATGCTTTACGTTACTATCTAATGCGCGCGATTCCATTTGGTAATGATGGTACCTTTACACCGGAAGACTTCGTTAGCCGGATTAATTACGATCTTGCCAACGACTTAGGAAACTTGTTGAACCGGACCATTGCAATGATTAACAAGTATGATAATGGGGCAGTGCCAGCGTATCAAGCTGACGTGACACCATTTGATGCAGACTTACAAAAGACAGCTACAGAAACAATCGAACAATATACCAGCTTAATGGATCAATTGAAGTTCTCTGATGCCTTAGATACCGTTTGGCAATTAATCAGCCGGGCGAATAAGTACATCGATGAAACAGAACCATGGGTCTTAGCAAAAGATGACAGCCGCAAAGCGGAACTCGATAGTGTCTTAGCCCACTTGGCTGAGAGTTTACGGATTGTTGCGCTCTTATTACAACCTGTGATGACGCATGCACCACGTGATATGTTTGCACAATTAGGGCTTGATTTCGATCAAGTTGCGCAACGTGAATTGGTTTATGGGACATTCCCAGCCAATATTCAGGTGGTTGCTAAAGGGACCCCAATCTTCCCACGTTTAGACTTGGATGAAGAAGTCGCATATATTAAGGATCAAATGGGTCAAGCGCAAAAAGCGGGCTTAGTGAACGAAAAAGTGAAGGCTAAGCAACAAGCAGCTGAAGCCAAAGCTGAATTCGATCCAAAAGCAACAACATTAGTCAGTGAAAAGGACGCCATCAAGTTTGAAGATTTCGATCAAACCGAAATTCGCGTTGCTGAAATCAAGGCAGTTGCCAAGGTTGAAGGCGCTGATAAACTATTGAAATTCCGTCTAGATGCTGGCGATCAAGGTGATCGCCAAATCGTTTCCGGCATTGCTGAATTCTATCCAGACTATGAAGCGTTAGTCGGTAAGAAAGTGTTAGCCGTCACGAACTTAAAGCCACGTAAATTACGTGGTGAATTGAGTCAAGGGATGTTGTTATCAGCAGAACATGACGGACAAGTTGAATTAGCAGTTGTGCCAAACAACTTGGTGAACGGCTCACAAATCGGTTAATTTAAAATAACAGAAACGTCAAAAGGGCTAAAAGGCATTTACATTCTGTAGGCCTTTTAGCCTTTTTAATGGAAAAGAGTGTGATTCAAAACGGGTTGATTCTGAGCATTTGTCTAACTTGGCGAATTGGCGATGGAATCGCCGGTTTGAAAGTGTAACAAAGCGCAGAAAGCTACTGGCAAGAGCACGTTTTAACTGTCAGAATGAGGACACTAAAAGGAGATTGAAATGCAAATTTTTGATTCACATACGCATTTGAATGATACCCCATATGCAGGGCAAGAAGCTGATTTTATCGCGCAAGCCGCTGAACTCGGTGTTGTTGAAATGGCAATTGTTGGTTCAGATACAGTATTAAATGAGGGCGCTTTGCGCTTAGCAGCGCAATATGAACCTTTATCAGCCATTATCGGCTGGCACCCTGAATCAGCCAAGGATTATCACAAGGCAGAAGAAACCGTGCTGATTGACCAATTACAACGACCAGAAGTAGTGGCGCTAGGTGAAATTGGTTTGGATTATCATTGGGATACTTCGCCACGCGATGTGCAACAAACCGTTTTTGCACGGCAAATCGAGATTGCTAAATCCTTGCATATACCAATTTCAGTGCACACGCGGGACGCGTTAGAAGATACGTACAAGATTCTAAAAGAAACAGATGTCCGTGATTGTGGGGGGATTATCCACAGTTTTAATGGCGATGTTGAATGGATGAAACGGTTTATGGATCTTGGCATGCAGATTTCGTTCAGCGGTGTGGTCAGTTTTAAAAATGCGCATGAAGTCCATGAAGCAGCTAAAGCATGTCCATTGGACGTGATGTTGGTTGAAACGGACGCACCTTATTTAACGCCGACGCCTTATCGTGGTAAGCAGAATCAACCAGGCTACACACGGTATGTGGTAGAAGCGATTGCTAAACTCAGAGATGTGGCACCAGAAGAAATTGCGGCAGCGACGTATGCGAATGCCCACCGGATTTTTAAGTTAGGAGCACTATGAAAAAAACAATTCAAGAAGTGATTGTTGTTGAAGGGCGCGACGATACGAAGCGATTACGGGAAGTTTTCCCAGATGTTTCGACAATCGAAACGCGCGGTTCAGCAATCAATGAAGAAATTATCGAAAAAATTGCGCTCGCTCAAGAAAAACGCGGGGTCATTGTCTTTACCGATCCCGATTTTCATGGCGAGAAGATTCGTAAAATCATTTCTCAAAATGTACCGGGCGTCGAACACGCCTTTTTACCACGGACAGAAGCACGTCCGGAAAAAGCAGGCGGCAGTTTAGGCATTGAACACGCAAAACCAGCGGCGATTGTCCAAGCACTTGAGCATCTATTAACACAAGATGAAGAAGCAGACGAACAAATCAGTCAATCGGATTTATTAATGGCGGGCTTGATTGCGGGGGCTGATTCAAAGCGGCGGCGCGAATTACTCGGCGAAATTTTGCACATCGGTTACACCAACAGCAAACAACTTTACAAGCGCCTCAAGATGTTCCAAGTGACGCAAGCTGAATTTGGCGCTGCACTATTACAAATTAAACAGGAATTAGGAGATTAATATGGAAGATATTGCAAATCCCGAGCGTACCCGGAAAATTCTCAAACGTTACGGCTTTAAGTTTAAAAAGAGCTTAGGCCAAAACTTCTTAACCAACATCGCCATTTTGAAACAAATTGTTGAAGCTGGTGATATCACCAAAGATGACGATGTGATTGAAATCGGCCCCGGGATCGGTTCTTTAACGGAACAAATTGCCAGAAAAGCGCATCAAGTATTAAGTTTTGAAATTGATGAACGGTTAATGCCGGTCTTAAAAGATACTTTGAATCACTACCATAACGTCACGATTTTAAACCAAGATATTCTTGAAGCGGATTTAAAAACAATTATCGCTGAACAATTCGATGGTAAGCATAATCTAAAAATCGTTGCGAACTTACCCTATTACATTACGACGCCAATCATGTTGCACTTACTTGAAGCAGGATTGCCAATTGATCGCATGGTCTTAATGATGCAAAAGGAAGTGGCAGAACGGATCAACGCTGAACCTGGTTCAAAGGCTTACGGCTCATTAAGTATTGCCGTTCAACTTCATTCAGAAGTGAACTTAGCCTTTATTGTGCCCAAGACAGCTTTTATGCCACAACCGAATGTTGATTCAGCGATTGTTGAATTAGTGGGGCGCAAAGCACCGCTTGTAACAGTTGCTAATCAAACCTTATTTGATCAATTGGTTCGTGGCGCATTTGCACAACGCCGAAAGACATTATGGAATAACTTGCAAAATCAATTTGGTAAACAAGATGAAGTCAAAGCAGCTTTAACAACAGCCTTAGAAGCAGTCGAGATTGCACCGAGCGCTCGTGCTGAACAATTGAGTATCCAACAATTTGCCCAATTAAGCGATGCGCTGAATAATCAGCCAATTTTTTCTAAAAAAGCTAAGTAAGTAATTGCCAAATCGTTGGTACAATGGTATAATTGCAAATTTTTCGTTTATATGGTATACTATCCCTCGAAGAGGTGAAGCATAATGCCAACCACACTTGCCAATATTAAGAACGGTCTCGATGGGCATATCGGAGACAAGTTAATGGTTGTCGCTCAAGCTGGGCGCAAAAAAGTTACAAAGCGAAAGGGAATTCTTAAAGAAACCTTTCCAGCAGTATTTGTAGTCGATTTAGATCAGGATGAAAATGCTTTTGAACGTGTTTCATACAGCTATGCTGATTTGTTAACGAAATCGATTGAGATTGAGTTTGATGAAGAACCAATTGTCCTATAGTTTAAAATAGAAGAATAGAGTAGCACTCAACCAACGGGTTGAGTGCTTTTTTTTGTTCAAAAGGCAGATTGACGAATCGCCATATACTTCACGTGGTTGATTAGATGTTGACATTCGTTTGATAAAACAATATCATATAGAATGTTTATGACGTATACAAAAGGGAGAAAGAATATGTTTGGCAATTGGAGAGAGAATAAAGTGAAGTTAGGTGGGTTCATTATTATGATCTGCTTAATTCCGATTTTACTATTACTAATCACATTTAATTTTATTAAGTACGAACAGACCACTAATATTAAACATATGAAAGTCGCGGTTGTGAATCAAGATCAATCCGCAACATTTAAAGGGAAAAAGGTGGCAGTTGGGCAACAGGTACTAAAAACGTTGCGCAATGATCACCGGGTCGATTGGCGATTTGTCAGTGCTAAGGATGCAAAAGCGAACTTAGCTAGCGGTCGATACGCGATGCAGGTTGTCTTACCGAAAGACTTTTCTAAAAATGCGACAACCGCGTTAGATAAGTCACCTAAAGTCAGCTTGTTAAAAGTTGAAACGTCTAAGAAAAATAACTACATGGCCGGCATGATTACAACCCAAGTCGTGAACCAAATGAAGGGCAGTGTCGTTCAAAAAATTCAAGAAGCTTATAATCAAGCCTTGCTTGGTGCAATCGGCACGCTAGGCAGTGGCGTACAAGAAGCTAGCAATGGCGTTAAAAAGTTAAACACAGCAGCCGGTCAATTATCAAATGGGAGCCAACAAATCTATGATAATTTAAATGTGTTGCATAGTGGGACACAACAATTGGCAGATGGTAGTGCGCCATTGGCAAGTGGCGTGCAACAATTAACAACTGGATCGGGTCAGCTTTCAGATGGCTTACAACAATTATCTGACAAAACGGGATCTGGTGTCCAACAACTTGTTACTGGTTCAGGACAACTTTCAGGTGGCTTACAACAATTAGCTGGCAAAACAGCCCCACTTCAAAGTGGAGTCCAACAATTAACGACGGGTGCTGGGCAACTTTCAACTGGGCTTGGAGATTATACAGCTGGAGCAGGTCAAATTAATGCTGGTTTAAACCAATTAGCAGCCAATAACCAAACAATTTTAGCTGGTGGGCAACAAATCAGTGGTGGTGTCGACCAATTAGCTGATGGCACTAAGCAGTTGAGCGAAAAGTTGACTGCGGCAGCTGATGAAATCGAAGCGAGTCTTGATGGTAATAAAGAACAATTAACACAATTGAAGGCTGGGTTAGGCGCTTTAAATGCTGGTATTCAAGAGTTAGATCAAAAAGTTAACCATTCCAATAATGATAATTCCGAAATTATCAAAGCAGACTTATTGAAGATTGCGGATAATACGAAAAATACGGGTGCCCTTTTACAAGATAGTGGGTCTAATTTAAGTCAAATTAACGATAAAGTATACAATACCGATAAAACAGATAGTGTCGCGAGCAGCTTACAAGATGCTGGCACTCAATTACAAGCGTTACAAGATTTAGCGTATCATAATTCTAAATTCTTAATATTCTTAGCCCAAAATCAAGATATAATGAAAAAATTATTAGCTATTGGAGATGCGGCTAAGGCTGACTTACTTAACGCAGGTAGTCAATTGGAATCTTCAGGAACGAATATGAAAGCTATTCAAGCGAATTTAGGCACGATGGGCAATAATATGAGTGATACGGGTGTTCAATTACAAGCAGTATCCGATGAATTAACGAAGACTGCTGATAATATGGCCCAATTAAAAGCTGGCATTGCGAAGATGGCAAGCAAAGATCAAGCGCCATTAGCGCTAAATGGTGCCACACAGGCGATTGATACACTGACAGCGGGGTTAGCCAAAGTCGATACTGGCTTGAAACAAAAAGGCAATACAGCTGATACAATGGGCGGGATTCAAGCCGCTGACATGATTCATGATGGATTAGTTCAAATTCAAGAAGGATTAAAAGGCAAAGTTGGTCAACCTGGATTGATGCCGGGCTTAACAACTTATCTGAATGGCGTTTCAACCGCAGCTGCGGGGAGTAATCAATTAGTCGCTAATAACAATCAACTTAACAATGGTGGCCAACAATTAAAAGCTGGTCTACAAACATTAAATGGGCAAACACCAGCTTTGGCAAGTGGTGTGCAACAACTCAATGATGGTGGCCAACAATTGAATAATGGATTGCAAACACTACAAAGTCAACTTGGCAGTGGCGTCCAACAGCTCAACAATGGTAGCCATCAATTAACGAATGGTTTACAAGAATTAAATCAAAAGGCACCAACCTTGGTATCTGGTATTACACAAATTAACGAGGGTTCAGGCTTATTGGCTGATGGTGCTGGACAATTAACGACTGGCTTAGGCCAAGCGGGTGCTGGGATTAGCTTATTAAACGTCAAGTTAATCGATGGTAGCAAGCAAGTTGCCAATCTTTCAACAGGTTCCGCAAATGTAGAACATTTCGTGCAACCAGTCAAAGATCAATTACTATCAGATACAAATCATGGCTCATTAATTAATACCTTCTCGCCATTAGTCTTAACACTTGTCTTCTTTGTTGGGGCAATGTTGACGCAATTAACACTTTATCGCTATGGTGAAACATTGGCACATAGCGGTCTTAAGCAACGGATGTTGGTTGTAGCTGGCGTAGTTGTCGCACAAGCCTTATTAATTGATATCTTTGCAAACCTTTTTGGATTGACGATTGCACAACCGTTCGCGTTCTTCGTCTTAAGCATGATGACGAGTGCGGTCTTTACCCTTGCATGTTTAGCATTGGATAAACTTTTTGGAACGATGGGAATTTTAATGGCCTTCGGGTTATTGTTCTTACAACTCATCATTACAGGGGGACTCTTCCCGAACGATATGTTATCAGGCTTCTATCGTGGCGTAGCAATCTTCTTACCAGGGACCTACACGATTAGTGGCTTTGAACAAGTCGTTAATGGTAACGGTGGTCAACTCGGATTAGTCTTGTTTATCTTACTTGTCTTTTGTGGGGTGTTCTTCGCAGGCCTATTCGGCGGAGAATTAAAACAAAAGTTAACGCAAACACCAAATAGTCAAGCTTAAAGATTTGTGGTACAGTTAAGAAAATAAATAAAAAGGTGGGAAATATTGTGAAAGATAGTCAATTGTTGGATGAATACGTTGAACTTTACATGTCGGCGATTAAATATGTCGAAGACTTGGTTTCTGAACCAACGCAAGCTTACCAATTGTCTTTTGAACAATATCTGATTATGAAAGAGATTGCTGATGATAATTCAGTGAGTCTAATTGATATTGCTAAAAAACGAGGCGTAACACGCGGTGCAATTTCTCGACAGATTCGTGTTTTACTTAAATTAGACTATATTACACAAGAAATTGATCCCGATGATCGGCGCCGGTTGATTTTAAATTTAACGCCGTCTGGTCAAAAAACAGTTGAAGAATTAAATCCGAAGATCCATAATCGGTTTGCCTCATGGATGGAGACGTTTGGCAAGAAAAATGCCAAGCAGATGCTTGATTTAATGAATGAATTTAGACATAAGATTATGGTAAAAGATAATCAATAATGTCGACTGAAGAGCACTGACAGATGATTGTCAGTGCTTTTTTGGATGCATTGTTAAAAGGTTGGTTTTTACAAGCAGATATGAGTATAATGAAACAATTAAATGCTAGGTAAAAGGTGAATGTGATGCAACGAATTGAAAAAGCACCTGCTAAAATCAATCTCAGCTTAGATGCACTCTTTCTACATGACGATGGGGAACCCGAGTGGCAGATGGTGATGACGTCGATTGATTTGGCAGACTATGTTCAGATAACATTACGCGATGATCCCGCAATTGAGGTCCGCACATCAAGTGGCTTTTTGCCAGAAGATCAGCGTAACCTGGCCTACAAAGCAGCTCAATTATTACAACACACCTATCAGATTCCAACCGGTGCTTTAATTGAAATTGATAAGCATATTCCAGTTGCGGCTGGCTTAGGCGGCGGAAGTTCTGATGCAGCCGCTGTTTTACGGGGGTTAAACGAACTATGGCAACTTGGTTTAACACGCGAACACTTGGCGCGATTAGGGCTACAAATTGATTCGGATGTGCCATATTGCGTATATGGAGAAACCGCCCTTGTCACTGGCAAAGGCGATCAGATCAAACCACTCGGATCATTACCGAATTTTTGGGTCGTTGTCGTGAAACCGGAAGTCAGTGTTTCGACGCCGCGGATTATTCGTGCATTGGATTGCGACCAGATTCAACAGCATCCACAAACTGAGGCGCTGGTTGCAGCCGTTGAAGCTGGAGATTTAAATGCAATGACTCGCAATATGGGGAATGTTTTAGCACCGATTACGACTGAACGTTATCCAGTTATCAAGCAATTAAGTGAGCGGTTATTGCAGTTTGGTGCGGATGTTGCTCAGATGAGTGGTAGTGGTCCAACGGTATTTGGTATCTGTAGTCAGTATTCACGGGCTCAACGGATTTATAATAGTATGTCCGGATTTTGCGCTGAGGTATATCTGGTTAAACCATTGAAACCATAATAAAACGCCGACAATCAAATGGTTGAGGCGTTTTTAATTGGCGTAGGAATCGCTTTAATGGGATAAAAGCGAACAATTAAGCTCTTTTTTTTTAAAAGACTAGGATTTAACCGAAGATTTCTATATAATTGATTGGTAGACAGTTTTTTTCGGAAATAACAGTAAAGTAATATATAGAGGGGTATTCAACATGAAAGTTAGAAGAAGCGATCGATTAATCGATATGACACGCTATTTATTAGAAAGACCACATACGTTGATTCCATTGACATTCTTTTCAAACCGTTACGAATCAGCTAAGTCATCAATCAGTGAAGATTTATCAATTGTGAAGCGGACCTTTTTTAATCGTGGCACAGGGATCTTAGAAACGGTTCCGGGCGCTGCTGGTGGTGTGCGCTACATGCCAATGATTAAACAAGATGAAGCAGAAGCTTTTATCGCTGAGATGGCACAACGGCTTTCAGAAAATGATCGCTTATTGCCTGGTGGTTACGTCTATTTATCAGACTTACTTGGACGTCCAGAAGTATTACGGCAAGTTGGGCGTTTAATCGCCAACCAATATGTGGGTAAAGAAGTGACGGCTGTTATGACCGTTGCAACAAAGGGAATTCCAATCGCACAGAGCGTTGCGATGTACTTAAATGTGCCATTTGTAATTGTGCGCCGTGATTCAAAAATTACTGAAGGTTCAACGGTCAGTGTGAACTATGTTTCTGGTTCATCAGCCCGTATCGAAAAGATGGAACTTTCAAAGCGCAGTTTACCTGAAAATTCCAAAGTCTTAATTGTCGATGATTTCATGAAAGGCGGCGGCACCGTCAATGGGATGAAGAGCTTGATTGAAGAGTTTGATTCTGAAATGGTTGGCATTTCTGTCTTTGCTGAATCAGATTTCGAAGGCAATCGGATGGTTGATGATTACACATCAATCTTGAAGGTTGATAAAGTTGATATTGAAAATAAGACGTTAAGTGTTAGCTACGGTAATTACTTAACAAAGAATGCAGATCGCTTAGCTTAAACGATTTGATAGCACCCGGACAGGTTAATTGTGCGGGTGTTTTTTTTATTTGAAGTGCTTTCGGACAGTTTCCAAGCTTTGTCCGTTGCATAAATGACAGCGGTAACATAGACTGAAGTTATATTTAAGAGGAGGTTACTATGAAAAAAATAATGAATGATCCAAGCCAAATTGTAACGGAGATGGTCCAAGGTTTAGTGCGGAGTTATCCAGACCAACTCAAACAAATTCCAGGAACAGAAGCAGTGATGAAAATCGCCGATTTAAAACATCGGCCACAAGTCGGGATTGTCAGTGGGGGCGGTAGTGGTCATGAACCAACGCACGCTGGTTTTGTCGGCGATGGCATGTTGACTGCCGCTGTGTGCGGACAAGTCTTTACATCACCAACACCTGATCAAATTTATGAAGCAATTAAAGCAGCTGACGCGGGCCGTGGTGTGTTCTTAGTCATTAAGAATTATTCAGGCGATGTGATGAATTTTGAAATGGCGAAGGATATGGCAGCTATGGATGATATTGATGTCCGCTCAATCGTTGTTGATGACGACATTGCTGTTGAAAATAGTACGTATACGCAAGGACGCCGTGGTGTTGCGGGGACAATCTTCGTCCACAAGATTCTGGGTGCTTATGCCCGTCAAGGTGCTGGTATCGAAGCAATTGAAGAATTAGCGCACCAAATTACACCGAATATTAAGACAATCGGGGTCGCCTTATCTGGCGCAACCGTTCCTGAGGTCGGAAAACCGGGGTTTGAATTAGCGCCTGATGAGATTGAATATGGTGTAGGGATTCACGGTGAACCAGGTTATCGCCGTGAAAAATTACAAGATTCGAAACACCTAGCAACTGAATTAGTCGGCAAGTTAAAAGAAGCCCACCACATGACGGCCGGCGAACATTTTGCGGTCATGGTAAATGGCTTAGGTGCAACACCACTGATGGAACAATATGTCTTTATGAATGATGTCTTGGACCTCTTGGCCGCTGAAAATGTTGAAGTCGACTTCACAAAAGTCGGCAATTACATGACCTCTTTAGATATGGCCGGTGTGTCATTAACAATTATGAAATTAATTGAACCTGGTTGGGTTGCTAAATTAGATGAACCAGTCACAACGATTGGTTGGTAAAGGAGAGATACCATGTTAACAGTTGAAAATACATTGAAATGGCTTGAATTGTTTGATGCAAAAATCCAAGCTGAAAAAGATTATCTAAGTGAACTTGATACACCGATTGGTGATGGTGATCACGGTAATAACATGTCGCGGGGCTTGTTAGCTGTGCATGACGCATTGACCAAGCAACAGCCAACCGATGTACAAGGTATTTTGAAAACGACTGCGATGATGCTCATCAGCAAAGTTGGTGGGGCTTCTGGTCCACTCTATGGGACAGCCTTTTTAGAAATGGCAAAACTAAGCAGTACGACACTTGAAGTCGGCCCATTATTGGCAGCCGGTTTAGAAGGAATTCAAAAACGCGGGCATGCACAAGTTGGTGAAAAGACGTTGATTGACGTTTGGGCTCCCGTTGTCAAAGCGGTTGAAGATGGTACTTTAGATGTGGCTGCAATTGAAGCTGCCGTCGAATCGACCAAAGATATGCAAGCAACCAAAGGTCGGGCATCTTATGTCGGTGAACGCTCAATCGGACATGTTGATCCAGGGGCGGCTTCTAGTGGGTATTTATTTACTACAATGTTAATGGCGGGGGTATTATCATGAGTGAATATGGTGTTGTGATTGTTTCTCACGTACCAGAAATTGCGGCCGGTGTAGCGCGTTTAATTAAAGAAGTTGCCGCTGATGTTTCAGTAACGACTGCTGGTGGCACGGACGAAGGTGGTATTGGGACTAGCGCAATGAAGATTCAAAGTGCTTTTGAAGCCAATGCCGGGCAAGAATTGTTAGCCTTCTACGACTTAGGGAGCGCTAAGATGAACCTCGAATTGGCCCAAGAACTAACGGATAAAACGGTGCATCTATACGATGTTGCTTTAATCGAAGGTTGCTATACGGCAGCGGCATTGTTGCAAGCAGGGACGGATTTAGCTGCAATTGAAGCCCAATTAGCACCGTTGAAGATTAAATAAGAAGTAAAAACTGCTTAAAATGATGTCTGTTTTGGAGACTGAGTTTAAGCAGTTTTTTATATAGAATAATATTCAAAAGAAAAGATGATTTTTAATAATGTAACTAGTAATAACTTTAAAATATTGTTGAGGACGGTAATGCGATTTTAAAATACGGTAAGCTATGTATTAAATAGATATTGCTGTTATATTTAAATAAATTAAGAATGAATACTATGATTAACATATTATTAGGAGGATTCAGGTTGAAAAATATTATTGTTACTGGTGGGGCCGGCTTTATCGGTTCTAACTTCGTGCATTATGTGGTGAATAACCATCCAGAAGTTCACGTGACGGTTTTAGATAAATTAACTTACGCTGGCAATCGCGCTAACTTAGCCGTTTTACCAGCAGACCGTGTGGAATTAGTTGTTGGCGATATCTGTGACGCTGAATTAGTCGATAAGTTAGTTCAAAAGACAGACGCAGTGGTACACTATGCTGCCGAAAGTCACAACGATAACTCTTTGAAAGATCCTTCACTCTTTATTCAAACGAACATTATCGGCTCATATACGTTGATTGAAGCATGTCGCAAGTATAATGTGCGTTATCACCACGTTTCAACCGATGAAGTATACGGTGATTTACCATTACGTGAAGACTTACCTGGTCATGGCGAAGGCGTTGGTGAAAAATTCACTCCTGAAACCCGTTATAACCCAAGCAGTCCTTACTCATCATCTAAGGCTAGCTCAGACTTGTTAGTGCGTGCTTGGGTCCGTTCATTCGGCTTACAAGCTACGATCTCAAACTGTTCAAACAACTACGGGCCTTACCAACACATTGAAAAATTTATTCCTCGTCAAATTACCAATATTTTAAGTGGGATTCGACCAAAACTTTACGGTTCAGGGCAAAATGTGCGTGATTGGATTCATACCAATGATCATTCAAGCGCCGTTTGGGCAATTTTAACCAAAGGCAAAATCGGTGAAACCTACTTAATCGGTGCCGACGGCGAACAAAATAACAAAGATGTTTTGGAATTAATCTTAGAATTAATGGGGCAACCCAAAGATGCTTACGATCAAGTTAAAGACCGTCCAGGTCATGACTTACGGTATGCCATCGATTCAACGAAATTACGGGAAGAATTAGGCTGGCAACCAGAATTCACTGATTTTAAATCAGGCTTACAACATACCATCGACTGGTATCGTGACAATGAAGACTGGTGGCAAGCAGAAAAAGCAGCTGTGGAAGCCAACTACGCTAAGAATGGTCAATAAATATGAAATTAAATTTTGATGGGATTATCTTATAATTACCGTTGTTCATATAAGTGTCCTGTCCGTAATAATAAACCGTTAATCGTATCAGTTAATGTCATTTTTAGGGCAGTGATTACTTTTGAAACTGATTGGGGATGGCGACTGCGGAGCCATTCAGCGGTGTAAGCAACTAATGCGTTGGAAAGAAAACTAAGTAAAAAGGCTTGGTAGTCGGTGGATAACGTAATGTGATGGGCGCTAGCAAGATCTTGAATAATCCGATTAATCAGTTGATGGACGTGATGAATAAAATGGCGTTCGAAGGCGTTTTGCCCTTCAATCGACAAAGCATTTTGATAGAAGGCGCGGTTAGCATCGAAGTAGTTAAATAGTTGCGCCAACATCTGTGTCCAATGAATATAGCTGAGATGCTCGTCGATGTAGACACCGATTTCTTGATCGTAAATCCAATCTAATAACGCATATTTATCAGGGAAATAGTCATAAAAGGTTTGGCGTCGAATGCCAGTTTTATTCATGATGGTGGTGACGCTAATTTTATTAAAAGGTTGTTCAACCATTAATTGTTTAAAAGCCGTGGCAATCGTTTGTTGGGTTGGCTGAGTCATCAGGGCATCTCCTTTTGAACGTTATTAAGTAAAAAGTCGTCATTCAAGCTAGTGAATGACGACTTTTGTATTATATGGAATTGCGGTATAGAACCATTGGGCATCAGCTACTGATAAACGGATACAGCCGTGTGAATTAGCTTTTTTGCCTAATTGCTCTGTTTCTTCTGGAATGAAATTGCCAGCTTCATCTGTGGGCACACTGTGAAAAAGATAAATACCATGATCTAGGAAAGAGCGCCAATATTTGGCACCTTCCCCGGAATTTGCATTGAAAAATGAGTCGCCGTGTTCAGCTTCGATATAGAAGGTACCAGTTGGTGTGGGTGACTCAGGGGAACCGGTCGAAGCATGCATTGTGTACAAAAGATCATTGCCATTTTTAAGGTAGACACGTTGCTGTGCAATTGAAACGTCGACCCATAAATCGGGTTGTTCGTCTAAATTAGGATATGGTTTGTTTTCGGAAGGCGCACGCCAGTCAATTGGTGTCGGGTGAGCCGCTTTTTTTGATTTTATCGATTGTTGCCTCGCATGCGATTGTGATTTGGTAGAGGACGTGACTGCGGCTTGGTGTGTTTGATGCCGAGCTGAGGTAGACCAATACCCACCAACTAGTAAGGCAATGGCAACAATGATGCTGCCGAGCATTAATCGAATGTTGTTTGTCAGTTTTGGCATGGCCGACTTCCTTCCGCAATAAAGTACCTCCAGTATACGGGATAAAGCGCTAAACTTCAATACGGATTAGCTTGCTCTAGCCTAGTATTTAAGCTAAAATAGACCAGTAATCACGAATGACGAGGAGCTTATGATGGTTAATAAAAATGCAATTATTTTAGCAGCGGGTAAAGGTACTCGCATGAAGTCAAAATTATATAAAGTATTACATGAGGTTTGTGGTCGACCAATGGCAGATCATGTTTTAACCCAAGTTGAAAGAACGCACCCAACCAATGTGGTCACAATTGTTGGGCACGGCGCTGAAAAGGTGAAAGATTATCTCGGCGACCGGTCACAATATGCATTACAAGCTGAACAATTAGGGACTGGCCATGCGGTTTTACAGGCTGAAGCTTTACTGAAAGATGAAGATGGCATTACGATTGTGGTCAGTGGCGATACGCCACTTTTAACCGCTGAAACGTTTGAAAAATTATTTGCATACCACCATGATAAAGGCGCAAAGGCAACGATTTTAACAGCAACGGCCCCAGACCCAACAGGTTACGGCCGGATTATCCGGAATGATATCGGGATTGTCGAAAAAATCGTTGAACAAAAAGATACTAATGATAAAGAAGCGGCTGTTAATGAAATTAATACGGGCGTTTATTGCTTTGACAACAAGACCTTATTCCAAGCTTTGCACGAAGTGACGAATGAGAACGCACAAGGTGAATACTACTTAACGGATGTGGTTGAAATCTTGAAGAAAAAAGGCGAAATTGTCGCTGCTTACAGAATGCCAAACTTTGAAGAATCAATGGGTGTTAATGATCGAGTTGCTCTTGCTGCAGCAACAAAAGTGATGCGTAAACGCATCAATACAGTACACATGCGTAATGGTGTGACATTAATTGATCCAGAAAATACTTATATCGAAGTGGGCGTTCAGATTGGTAATGATACAATTGTTGAACCTAACGTCGTCTTAAAAGGGAACACAACAATTGGTTCAGATTGTTTCGTTGGTGCTGGCTCAACTATTATTGATTCAACAATTGAAGACAACATTCAAATCACAAGTTCAACGATTGAATCAGCTATCATGCACACGGGGTCAAACATTGGGCCTAACAGTCATTTACGCCCAAACGCTGAAATTGGCGAAGACGTCCATGTTGGGAACTTCTGTGAAGTGAAGAATGCTAAAATTGGCGATCGCACGAAGATTGGCCATTTAAGTTATGTTGGCGATGCCACATTAGGCACTGATATTAATGTTGGCTGTGGCGTAGTCTTTGCTAACTATGATGGCGTGGCTAAACACCACGCAAATGTTGGCAGCCATGTCTTCATCGGTAGCAACTCAAACATTGTCGCACCGGTTGAAATTGCAGATCACACCTTCATTGCAGCTGGCTCAACCATCACGGATGATGTCCCAGAAAAGGCAATGGCCATCGCCCGTGCCCGTCAAACAAACAAAGAAAACTACTGGGCAAAACTACCAGTAGCAAATGACGAAGAATGGCAATAGAGTGCTGGCTGTGGCGGTTAGTAATTGAGCATTAATACGATGTTAGATTAAGCGGAAATTACGGTGACAAGAAGCACGTTTTGGATTAAAGTGTGTTTGTGACGATTAGCTTAGTGTTATAAAGCACATCTTAAAATAAAAATCGTCCGTAATCTTATTTTTGAGATTACGGACGATTTTTTTGATACTTATAGTTATTTTAAAGTTGAGAAATAATCGCGTATTAAGAAGGCGATTAGAAAAGCGGGCCAAATCCAAATTGAACCACTTGAAAATAAGATTAGAAGAAGTATGATAAGACACCCAACAGCGGTGGTTGCCCAGCCCATTTTTGTAATGCGATAATTTTTAGGATTGTAGTTCGGGTGACTGGGGTAGAAAAAATGATACTGATAAATCAAAACGGCAACGAATAGAATAAGACCAAGAATAAAATAGGGCATGCTGAGGTGAAATAAGCGATCGGAAGTAATAATAATTACCAGAATTAAAAGATAGAGATTATTAAAAATAGTGTATTTAAGTCGGGTCATAGTAACCGCCTTTTTCAATGAGTGTACCTTGTCTTGCACTAAATGACAATTTAATCCATAATCCAAAATAATCAAGCATTTTTGGGGATTTAATGGGATACTAAACGGGAGGTTCGATGGTAATCGCTATTAACTTTTTCTTTTTCTCTCACGTTTCTAATGAACAGCGCTTACTTTACAACATTTGTGAACTTTTTAAGTTTTAATCTTGATTTCCGGGGTGAAAATGCCTAAACTTTAAATAGATACTAACATAAATTTTTTGGAGGCTGACATGTCTGAACAATATTTCGACCCTAAGTTGAAAATCTTTGCTTTGAACTCTAATAAGCCCTTAGCTGAGAAAATCGCAGCTGAAGTTGGGGTTCCTTTAGGAAAATCTTCTGTTAAACGTTTTAGTGATGGTGAAATCCAGATTAATATTGAAGAAAGTATTCGTGGCGACGAAATTTTCATTATTCAATCAACATCTGCACCAGTTAATGATAACTTGATGGAAATTATGATTATGATTGATGCATTGCGTCGTGCATCTGCTAAAACAATCAATGTTGTGTTACCTTATTACGGTTACGCACGTCAAGATCGTAAGGCTCGCTCACGTGAACCGATTACCGCTAAATTAGTGGCTAATATGTTAACGATGGCAGGGGCTAACCGAATTTTAGCATTAGACTTACATGCCGTACAAATCCAAGGGTTCTTCGATATTCCAGTGGATCACTTGATGGGTGCTCCTTTATTGGCTGATTATTTCTTGAGCAATGACTTGGCTGAAAATGCTGTTGTTGTTTCACCCGATCACGGTGGGGTTACACGTGCTCGTAAATTAGCTGATTTCTTAAAGACACCAATCGCAATTATCGACAAACGTCGCCCAAGACCGAATGTTTCTGAAGTGATGAATATTATCGGGAATGTTAACGGTAAACGCGCAATCATCATTGATGATATGATTGATACTGCCGGCACAATTACGTTAGCTGCGCAAGCATTGAAAGATGCTGGTGCAACAGAAGTATTCGCATGTTGTACACATCCAGTATTGTCTGGCCCAGCTATTCAACGAATCGAAGATTCAGTGATTAAGCAAATGATTGTTACAGATTCAATTAACCTTCCAAAAGAAAAATTAATCGATAAAATGGTACAAGTTTCTGTCGGGCCACTTATTGGGGACGCCATCAAACGAATCCATGAAAACAAACCAGTCAGTCCATTATTTGAAAACAGATTTAAAAGATAAGCGTGCTAACTCGAATGGGTTAGCTTTGAGGAAGCACATTTCAATAAGCTAACAATTAAAAACGCCTGAACAATTTGTTCAGGCGTTTTTTGTGACTTTATTTTTCTTTGTTAGCTAATAAATCGCGAATTTCTTTTAAGTAAACTTCTTCTTTCGTTTCGACTACTTGTGCTTCTTCTTCTTCGGTCTTCTTGCCCATGTCACGAAGCTTGTTGAATCCTTTGACGATTAAGAAGACAACAAATGCGATGATTAAGAAGTTAATCACATCGTTTAGGAAGTTCCCGATTTTGAAAACAGCCTTGGTGCCTGGAATGGTAAGCGCAATACCGGATAGATCAACTTGTCCAACGAATAATGAAATGATTGGATTGATTAAGTTCTTTGTTAATGAGTCCACGATGCTTTTTAAAGCAGCCCCCAAAATAACCCCGACAGCCATATCTAGCACATTACCACGCATAATAAATTCTTTAAATTCTTTAATCATGAAAACGACCTCCATTAATATTATTAATTATTGCTACAAAAAGTATACCGTATTTCCAGAGCCTATAAAATAAAAATGCTGTGCTAGTTACATAATTAACCAATAAATTTGTTATTTTCATGAAAAATCGTTAAGATAGTCACAGGAATTAAATAACAGAAATTAGAGATAGAGGAACCTTAGATGAATTGGATTGTACAATTGTATCAACCATTCTTTGAACTGAGTAATTGGCAAACTGTCATTACGTCGTCCGAAGATTGGCTTTTAATTTTAACGTTAGTGATTATGGAATGCTTACTCTCAGTAGACAATGCTGTTGTATTAGCGGCACAGACACAAACATTACCTACAAAAATTGAGCAAGAAAAGTCATTGGTGTATGGCTTATGGGGCGCTTATGTTTTCCGCTTCATTATTATTGGTGTCGGCACCTATTTAATTCATTTGTGGGAAATTAAAGTTGCCGGTTCATTGTATTTAATTTACTTAGTCATTGCTTATTTCAGAAAGAGTGGGCATCCGAAGCAGGCTAAAACACCGGAGGCGGGTTCTAAAATCAGTAGTCCGCATCGGTTCTGGCGCACAGTTGCTTCGATTGAATTGATGGACATTGTTTTTTCAATTGATTCCGTATTAGCGTCTTTAGCGATTTCTAGTAATCCGGTGATTGTTTTAATTGGGGGAATGATTGGGATTATCTGCATGCGGGGGATTGCCCAACTCATCGCCCAATTGATGAAGAAAATTCCGGAATTAAATCCGATGGCTTACATCTTAATTCTCTTCATCGCGATTAAATTATTCTTGTCGATTCCAGCCATTGACTATGAAATTCCTAACCTAGTGTTTGCTGGAATTGTGTTTGGCGTTATTCTACTGACGCTCATTATTCATTATGTCCGTGCAGCACGGGCTAAATAGGCATCATAAAAAAGCCGTTGTGGACAAATTGTCCACAACGGCTTTTTACGTTACATATGATTGAGTAAAACAGTTAAGGCTGCAAATGCGACACTTGCAATTGCGACTAAAATGAATTGATGCTGTTTCATTTTGAGAATTGCAATGAATTCACGGATGATTGCATTTGGTAAGAAGTAACGCGATGTTTTAGCGCCAATGCCATCTGCTTTCAAACGGGCTTGCTTTGCAAAAAGCCCAGCGCGGAATGTGTGGTAATTATTGGTTGCAAAAATAATTTTAGGATTCGATTTAGTGGTATCAGCCATGATAATGTCTTTTGAAAATTGCATGTTTTGTAAAGTGTTGACTGATTTTTCCTCGGTGAGGGTGTCTTTAATCGGAATCCCTTGCTCAATGGCGTAACGTTGCATGGCAACTGATTCAGGCAGCTTCTTATCCGGACCTTGGCCGCCAGAAAAGACCAGTTTTGGTGCAGGACGGCCTTTTTTGACTTGTTTATCATAAAATCGAATGGCGCGATTAATCCGACTGGCCAGTAACGGTGGGACGAATTGACCATCGATTAAACCGCTACCCAAGACGATGATGTAATCTTGTTGATAACGGGGGCGGTTGAATTGATAGATAATCAGTGAAGTTAGATATAAATAGAAGAACAATGGAATATACAAAAGAAAAACCGATACAATTATGCTGACAAATAATTTAACATCGGCGGGAATGTGTAACAAGCGCGTGATGATTGGGATGAAAAATGAGCCAATGATGGCTAACGCAATGAGGAGGGTCAGCATGTTGGATAACGTGTGACTTTCTTTTTTCCAGACAATATACGCGTTCCACAGCAACAAGACAATACCGAATAAGTAGAAGAACATGACGATTAGAACGACAACAATTGCAGCAGCAATTGCAATGTTATTCAGCGTTTCGTTATTGAGGCGAATCACAATGAGCGCAGCATCCATTAATGCGCTGAAGAGGAAAAAGTTAAACACAATGCCGTTGATTAATTGGCGTTTTTCAAATCGCTGTAAACCAATGAATAAAATCAAAAAGAAAAGGGGGTGACGCGTAAACGAGATCAATTAACGTAGTCATAATAACTCCCCTTATGATTAGGCTTGGCTTTCAAAGGCGTATGTTTCAATGGCGTATGCCACGCCATCTTGGCCTTCATGGTTACTCTTAGTAACAACCTTAGCAATTTTTTTCAATTCAGGAATGGCATTATCCATGGCAACTGGGAAGCCGGCGTATTCTAGCATTGATAGATCGTTACCTTGATCACCAATGGCCATTACTTCAGATTGATCAATATTTAAGGCATTTGCTAAATCGCGCAAACCATTTCCTTTACCGGCGTTCTTGTTGAGTACTTCGAGAAAGTAGGCTTCACTTTGAACAAATTGATAACGATCGAAAAAATCAGCAGGAATCTTGGTTTTGGCTTCAGCTAAGACGGCGGGTTCGTCGATTAACATCACTTTTGAAAAGGCCTTGTTAAGTGTGATTTCATCGACATGGCGGAAACGAATAGGCATGTTGACGAGGGCACTTTCACCGACTGTGTAAGGGCTGATATCGCGATTGGCGGTGTAGATGAATTGATCATCTTCAGCGTGTAAATGAGAACCGATTTGGCGGGAGAGGGTTTCAAGTTCAAGATATTGGTCATGCGTAAGAGTGTGACGCACTAGAATTTCACCAGTTGCCGTATTTTGAACCAAAGCACCGTTGAACGTAATCACATAGTCAGTGGCTTCAGTTAAACCCAGTTCTTTTAGAAAAGGCGTGACCCCGGTGAGTGGTCGCCCAGTACATAGCACAACTTTAACGCTATGTTTTTTAGCAGCTTTGACAACTTTGATTGTTTTAGGGCTAAGGATGTTATTTTCATTTAATAGGGTGCCGTCCATATCGACAGCGACAAGTTTGATTGACATTATAAAAACTCCTTTTTAGTGGTTAGGATTGATTGCACCGTTACGCAAGTATGCTTTGAACTGGCGGTATATTGGTGCGAAGACTTCGATATCATTTTCGTTGAGCATTTCTTTAGGGAAATAGAAGCGTTCATCGCCGCTAAAACGGCCTGAGATGGCGGCCACCAAGTCACTTAATGATGATAACTCTTCAAGTTGACCATCAGATTGCATAATTTCAATCTGAGTTTTGGGTGATTTAGCGGAGGGATCATAGGCGTCATACGGCAAATCGAAACTGTTATTAACAGCAGTGTAATACTCACTGTTATAACCAGCTTGCTCGGTTAGCGCCCGTAATTCTGGTAAAACACGTTGGGTCTGTTGGCTAAAGGCAACCGATTTGAGTGGGCGGCGACTTAAAAAGCGGTCGGCCAAATCATTGAGCACTGAATCCGGATAGTCTAACCAGTATAGAAAATAGGTATTCAAAACGCCATCGTCTAATTTTAAATAGTCTTGTAAGGTGAAGTTCTGTTCGAAAAATGGAATCAATAATTGCGGTGCGAGACTCTGATGATGGTCAGGCTGTTGATAAAGAACTTTCGCACGTTGCAAGAGCTTTTGCAAGACAACTTCCATGCCGCGTGAAACAGGATGGAAATAAACTTGTTGATACATCTGGAACCGACTGACGATGTAATCTTCAACGGCATGCATCCCGTTTGCTAAAAAGACAATGCCCTTATCGTAAGGCCGCATGACTCGTAAAACACGCGTCAAATCGAATTCTCCGTATTTAGTCCCAGTATTGTAAGCATCCCGTAATAAGTAATCCATGCGATCAGCATCAATCTGGCTGGAAATCATCTGGACAACTTGTGGATTCGGATAAGAATGATCGATTACACTAGCGACTTTCGCAGGGAAATCATCCGCAACTTGGGTTAAGACGCGATTAATGGCTGTCTCCGGGTTGGTGATAATTTGGCGCGTAATCAATTCATGATCAGTATTGAAGATGTGTTCGAAGGTATGTGAATAAGCGCCATGGCCGATGTCGTGCAATAAAGCTGCACATAAGGCGACTAACCGTTCATCATCGTTCCAAAGTCCATCACCGGCAACTTGACTAGGGTAGTTAAGTTGGAATTGATCACAGATCTGGCGTGTGATTTCATAAACACCTAATGAGTGGGTGAAGCGGGAATGTTCAGCGCCTTGGAAAACAGAGGAAGTCGTGCCAAGCTGTTTAATCCGCCGAAGATGTTGAAATTCGGGGGTGTCAATTAAATCGAGAATCACTTGATACTCGACGCGAATGTAGTTATGCACAGGATCACGGAATACTTTTTCACGCGATAGTTTAATAGCGGTGTTAGTCACAATATAATCTCCTTTTTGAGGCCCGTTAAACTTGATAACGGTGGAGTGCTGTTTGGTTTTTAAGTAGTAGTTGTTGATAAGCTTTCGTTTGTAATTGTGGTGTGAGGTCAACTAGTTGTGGTTGTTGAACCAACCGGCTAAAAGCGGTCTGTAGGTGCGTAATGGCTGTTGCAACAGTCATTGGTTCGTTTAACAGATCAGATAGGTTGGCCATGGTGTCCGGGATGACCGCTGGGAAAGTCCACCGCGTTTGGCTTTGTGCTTGGCCAGCAGTGTAAAAACTGTGCATGAGTTTGCCACGCGCCTGTTGATTGCCTGTAATGCTGGCGTATAAGAGTACGGTAATTCCGTTTTTGGCACGGCGTTGGGCAATACCGGCAAATTTTTGACCATTGATGCTGAGATCGTATTCGCCAGGGCAATAGGAGTGAGTGACTTCGAAATGGTCAATCGTGACGGGATAGTCTGCAAAGGCAGTTGTGAACAATTGGTGCATGAGCGCGTAAGCGGCATTAATGCTTAGGTGATCCGCCATATCAGGAAGATAGAAGCTGACGTTCAAAACGCCGGCATCCGTCACAATCCCCAAACCACCAGCGTTACGCACGAAATGGGCATAGTGTGCAGCCTCTAATGTGGCAACCGCTTGTGGATAAGCAGGTAACTTTGTATCCATCATGCCCAAAATAACATTGTCAGCAAGCGTCCAAAAATGAATAATAGGTTGTTGTAATTCGCGGCTCAAAGCTAAGAGGCTATTAGCATGAGCAAAAGCGAGTGGTCCAGCCGCTTTTTCAAAATGTTGGGTTAAAATAGCCCATTCTTGATTGGCAGATAAAGTCGCTAAATCATCCATGGTAATCACCTCCGAAAATTAAAAACTCTTCTTAATTATAGCGTAAATTCTAGGCGCTGTCTGCAATCGGTACGCTGGTCAAAGAGAATTGGCGGATTATTCTGGCGCTCAAATTTTGAATGGCTTATAATAGAACTACTTAATTAAAATTAAAGGAAGTTATTTATGGCAAGTCAAAGCGGAATTCCGGTCAAGGTACACCTTGAAACGCAAATTCAACAAGATGGGCAACTTGAAAAACACGTTTTCGATGAGGATGGTCAAGTTGTCAAAATGGGAGAGTCCCTTTACTTACGTTATCTGGAACACGGTGGTGAACAAGCCACCGCGGTACGGTTTAAATTGGCTGCTGACGGTCAAATTCAATTAACGCGGGGCACAGAAGAAGACGAGACGCAATTGCGGTTGTACTTTAAGCAAGGTGAAGACCTCGGATCAATTTACCAAACAAAATATGGCAACATGCCAGTGCTCACAACGACAACCCATTTATTATCGATGGTGAAGGAACAACCGTTATCAGGTGAAATTACGGTTCATTACCAACTTGCCATCAATAATCAAGCCGTGGGGGATTACAAATTACGATTGATTTTTACAGCTTAAGCTAGTATGATTAAGGATAGACTGTTGAAAGGACGTGTACTGGTTGAAATTAGACG
>ERZ794962.13-NODE-13-length-47208-cov-10.720824_pt1 | contig 47208 bp, 56 predicted proteins | sample MGYA00375739_ERZ794962 | MGnify/ENA primary metagenome ERZ794962 (study PRJEB30138, sample SAMN05968710) | food fermentation metagenome | isolation source: fermented_meat | host: spontaneous_fermented_meat_time_7_first_replicate;spontan... | place: Italy | collected...
AAGCTGATCTTTTTTGTCCGAACAGCGTTCGGATTAATTTTACAATCTACCATTTAGATATTATATTAAAGGGGGAACGACCATGAGTGTCAAAGCGGATCAACTATCGACTCAGGAATACATCGTACGGTGGAATCAATTTTTAGAACGGTTTATCGTGTTTGAAACAGTATTTAGTGAGTACACCCAGACCAGCAAGAACATCATCAAAGGGCGCTGTCTGGTGGACGAAAATTTGGAATCGTTAAACGAATATTTTCAACATAACTTACGGGTTTTTAAACAATTTATTGATCAAGTCACATTACTAAATCCGCCAAAAGAATTACGAGAAATTAACCGTCAGTTACAATTAGTAATGACTGATTACGTCTCGTCCGCTGAAGCCATGGTCACCGCCTTCAACGAGGGTGATGAGTTAAACTTATATCAGAAACTCACAACGAGCCGTCAACAACAAAAGAGTCATCGAATACGCATTAGTGAACTTTTAAATCAAATCGCTGTTTTTAAAACACAGGCGGTCAAATAAAAAAACGACACCCATCTGGCAACTCTCAGCCGGTGGGTGTCGTTTTTTTTGACTAGATAATTTTACGCCGAGCATGTTCGATAAATTTAAACTTATCGGCACGGTGAATCGATTCGGTGAATTGAAGGAGGGTATTATCTTGTAGATGGGTGACACCTTTAACACTGACTACGGAGCTGTTAGGCGGTAGGTTCAGTATCTGACACTGTTCTTCAGTGGCGGGAATCACTGTGAACTCCTTACTGCCATACCCAATTTCGAGTTTGAGTGTTTCTTCAAAGTAACGATAGAGTGAGTCTTGTGCAACCCCTTTTGAAATGTGGGGGACTATGCTAGTTAAGACGTAGTCATTATCGATTACCAGGGGCTGACCGTTAACGACGCGCAGCCGTTGAATGTAAGTGGCAGGTAACTGCTCATCAGATTCAAGATGGAAAAGGGTTTGGGGGACGGTCGTCTGTGTTAATTGCAAGACTTGAGTGTCAGTATGCATATCGAAAAGACTATCTAATTCACGATAACTGGTCAATCCCGAAATCGGAAAAGCATACTTGTCTAGACCGAGAACCAAAGAGCCTTTCCCTTTAATTTTATGGATAAAGCCATTTTCAAGTAGACTACCTAATGCTTTGCGGACGGTTTCACGCGAGGCACCGTAGAGTTCAGTAAGTTCATTTTCACTTGGTAAGAAAGTGCCGCTTTGATAGAGTTGGTGTGTAATCTTGCGCACGAGATCTCGATAAATCATTTCATATTTTTTAGTCATTCGATATTCTCCAATTTGTTTTCTCATTCCTATCATAACGGGGATTCGGTGAAGTTGCAAGGTTAGATTAAGCGCTAACAAGAAAACGGTTTTAAAAAGGGTTGACAACTTGTACGTACATGATATATGATTACGGTGTACTAAGAAAGCGCTTTTATTCATGCTACTTTTAATTCAATAAGATTCGGGAGGAATTATTATGGCTCAAAAGGATTATTCACAACTCGCACAGGCAATTGTCGCCGGTGTCGGGGGCAAAGAAAATATCGATAGTTTAATTCACTGTATTACACGACTTCGTTTTTATCTAAAGGATGAATCAAAAGCGAAGACCGAAGAAATTAAAGCATTAGATGGGGTCATTAACGTTCAAAAGGCCTCTGGGCAATACCAAGTGGTCATTGGCAACCAAGTCACTGCCGTTTATGATGCCGTGATTGCAGAAATCGGGACAGAGTTTGCTGACGAAGATGAAACGGCCCAAGTTGTGGCTGCAACAACGCGCCAACAAAATTTAACGCCATGGGGCCATGTTAAAGAAGCCTTTAATCAATTAATCGGCGTGATTACCGGTGCGATGAGTCCGATTGTCGGTATCTTAGCTGCTGGCGGGATTTTAAAAGGTGTCTTGGCGATGCTAACGATGCCTCAACTTGGTGCGTTATTAAGTGCTAAGAGTGAAGCGTACATCGTCTTAAGTGCGATGGGTGATTCTGTTTTCTACTTCTTACCCATGTTGGTTGGATTTACTGCCGCTAAGAAATTGAAGGGTGATCCGGTCTTAACCGCCGTTATCGGTGGCGTATTAGTCCATCCATCATTAGTCGCCTTGAATGGGAAATCTTTACTTGAAATTGGGTCATTAAACTTCCCAATGGTTAACTACACGTATTCGATTTTCCCAATGATTCTCGCGGCTTGGTTGGTCGCTAAATTAACCAAATGGGTTAAGGGCTGGTTACCAGGCTACTTACAAATTATCTTTACACCATTGATTGTGATTGCAGTCGTTTCTGCCATTACGCTTTACATCACAGGGCCTGCTATTATTTGGTTATCAAATGGTTTAGCATTCGGGATTCAATTCTTATTATTAAAGAGTGGTTGGTTATCTGGGTTATTAATCGGTGGATTCTATCAAGTGCTTGTTATCTTCGGATTACACTGGGGGATCTTACCAATTATTGCCAACGATGTTGCCGCAACGGGTCACAGTTACTTGAACGCGATTTTAAGCACAACAATGATTGCACAAGGGGCCGCTGTTTTAGCTGTTGCGATTAAGACCCGTAAAACAGCTTTAAAAGAATTATCATTTGCTGGTGCGATTTCAGCATTCTGTGGGGTTACAGAACCTGCTATTTATGGGGTCAACTTGAAGTTCCGACGCGTCTTCATTGCCGGTTTACTTGGTTCAGCCGCTGGCGGATTTGTCAGTGGGTTATTCCACGGTAATATGTTCGGTTTCGCGGGTTCGTGGATCGGCTTTGCATCATTCTTAGATCCAAAACACCCAGCAGATTTATCAAACTTATGGATTTTCATCGCATCATCAGCGGTTGCAACGATTGTGCCATTTATTGTAACGCTCGTTTGGGGTTATAACGATCAAATGACAGCTGGTGAAGCAATGGCTAAACCACAAAAACCAGGTACAGCAAAATAAACGACTGAAATAGGAGAGATATCGTATGGCATGGTGGCAAAAAGCAACAGTTTATCAAATTTATCCGCGGAGCTTTCAAGATTCCAACGGTGACGGAATCGGGGATATCAACGGCATTATTCAACGGTTAGATTATTTACAAAATCTTGGGATTGAATTGATTTGGTTGACGCCAATGTATGTTTCCCCCGGTCGTGATAACGGTTATGATATTGCGGACTATTACCACATTGATCCCATTTTTGGTGATTTAACCGATTTTGAACGACTCTTAAATGAAGCCCACAAACGTGGGATTAAAATCATGATGGATATGGTGGTCAACCATACTTCTGATCAACACCGCTGGTTCCAAGAGAGTCTTAAAGGCAAGGATAATCCGTACCATGATTATTATTTGTGGCGTGATCCAGTGGATGGACACGAACCAAATAATTGGTTATCCAAGTTTAGTGGCAGTGCTTGGGAATATGTGCCAGCACTTGATCAATATTATCTTCACCTATACGAAAAGAGCATGCCAGATTTGAACTGGCGGAATGAACACTTGCGGGCCGAGATTTTTAAAATGATGCAATTCTGGGCAGACCTTGGGATTGATGGGCTACGGTTAGACGTAATTAACAATATCTCGAAGGATAAAGACTTCCCGAATGATACGTTTAAAACGCCAAGCGACGATGGGCGCAATTTCTATACGAATGGACCACATGTGCACGAATACATTCATGAAATGTACGAAAAGGTCTTTGGCCCGAACCAATTTGTCACGGTTGGGGAACTTTCCTCAACCCCAATTGATGAAGCGATTCGTTATACCAATCCAGCCCGTGAAGAGTTATCGATGGCGTTTACCTTCCATCATGTGAAGGTTGATTATATCGGTAGCAAAAAATGGACACTAGGCGATTATCGGCTGTCTGATCTAAAACGGGTGCTTAGTGATTGGCAAACGGGGATGGCTGCCGGTGGTGGTTGGAACGCATTATTCTGGTCAAATCATGATCAGCCGCGTGCCATTTCGCGCTTCTTGGATGACGGTCAATACCGCGATCAATCCGCTAAATTATTAGCATTAGTCGAATTTGGCTTACAAGGCACACCGTATATTTATCAAGGGGAAGAAATTGCGATGAAGAACGCGAACTTCACCGCCATTGACCAATATCAAGATGCTGAATCCATCAATGCTTACCAGCAAATGTTGAGCGACGGGATTGATGAAGCGTTAGCGATTAAGATTTTACAGCAGAAATCACGCGAGAACTGTCGAATTCCGATGCAATGGGATCAAACGGCGCATCACGGGTTTACGACTGGGACACCATGGTTAATGCCGGTTGAGCACGATGATTATTCAGTTGCCGCTAAGATTTATGAACCCAATAGTGTCTTTGCATTCTATCAAGAATTAGTGCGAATGCGTAAGCTTATGCCAGTTTTAATTGAAGGGGACTACCAATTATTTGAACCAAAGGACGAAGCGGTTTACACTTATCAACGACACCTAGATACTGAAACGATTCGCGTGATGGCTAATTTTACTGGTCAAACACAAGTCCGTTCAATACCACACGTCAAGGACGTGCTCATGGATAATTACGAACAACCGCAGTTTGATGGTCAGCAAATCACTTTACGCCCTTATGAAGCTATCATGATGCGGGTTTAAGAAAAGAGGAAGAACGATGTTTAATTTTTTGAAAAAAGGACCAGTTGGACAGGTAACAGCCCCCGTTTCTGGCAGTTATTTACCAATTGAACAAGTTACCGATGAAGTATTTGCAAGTAAGGCAGTTGGCGATGGCTTTGCCATTACCCCTGATGAACGGCAAACAACGATTAGCGCACCAATTGATGGTGTTGTTAGTTCGATTTTCCCCACTAAACACGCCATCATGATTACAACAAAGCAAAATGTTGAGATTCTGATTCATATGGGGATTGATACCGTTGAATTGAAGGGCGCGCCATTTACGATGCACGTTGAAGCGGGTGATCGTGTCAAAGCTGGCGAAGCGATTGTTGATATTGACTGGCAACAACTAGCAGCCGCCCAAAAGGCAACGACTATCATGGTCGTCAGCAGCAACGCCACCTTTGCACCAGCAGAGCCACTACCAACAACAGTTACGACTGACACCATTATTGGACAGTTCGACTTAGCGGCAGAATAGGTGGGTTAAGATGCAACCAATCATTATTGAATCTGATGATTTCGGGATGACCATACCGATTTCGCGCGCAATCATTACTGGCTTAAAAACTGGCGTGATTTCTACCACTAATGCGCAAGTGACATCGCCTCATTTTGAAATGAGTGCGGCACTCGCCCAGCAACATGGGATTACGGCAATGGGATTGCACTTGGTCCTCGACAAAGACCGCCCAATTAGTCAGCCACTGACGATTCCCAGCTTGGTAAACCCGGCTGGGTTTTGTCATGCTTATCAAACCTTACAAACTCATCCAGAACAGTTGGCCATTGCTGATGTTAAGCGTGAGTTTCAAGCGCAGATTGACCGCTTTTTGGCGAGTGGGTTACAACTCACGCATTTGACATCGCACCATTTTGTGGCAACGTTAACGCCTGAAATCTATGCAATTGTTCTAGAACTAGCGCAAACGTATCATGTCCCTGTTCGCAATGAAACGGCGCAACAAACACCGTATTTAACGCCACAGGAAATCAAACGGCAACTGACGCAGAAAAATTTGGTAGGTACGCCGGTGATCTTAAGCCATATTGGGTATTTATCGGCAGAGTTACGGCACAAGAGTCGTCTGACGACGAATCGGCTAGCCGAATTCAATGCGCTTAAAACATTAAAGCAAACCAATTATTGGGATCAATTTAGTTGGCAACTGACGGATTACTCAGAATTAGGAGCGAAGTAGCAAATGACACAATATCAACATTTAACGGTACTTGGTGATAGCATCACGGATCAACGTAATCATTACGCACACAAATGGTACTACCAGTGGTTAGCAGAATGGCTCACGATTCCCACAATCACCAATCTCGGAATTTCGGGGTCGACGATTGCCCAACCGTATGATCCGATGGTTGAACGCTGGCAAGCCATTCCTGAATCAACGGATTTATTATTGATTTATGCGGGTGTGAATGACTTTGGTCGTGATGTACCACTTGGTCAATTTGGTGATCAGTCCAGAGCAACATTCTACGGCGCACTACAAAAATTACTTGGGCAGATTACGAAACGTTACCCACAAGCGACGGTTTATTTTATCTCGCACGTTCACATTGGGACTGACTTCTTTTCGGCCGTCAATCAAGGCGGTTATCAGCAACAAGATTATGAACAAGCGATTGCGCAAGTGACGGACTTGTTTGGCGTTCAGCATATCAGTTTGTTTAACGAATCAGCGTTGTCATTTGCGGATGCACAACAAGCGGCTGAGCTGAGTTTAGACAGTCTCCATCCCAATGATGCTGGCCATGAAAAAATTGCCCAGTTCTTGAGAACTAAAATTAGATAAGCAAAAAGGCGTCGAGCTAAAAGTTAATTTAAGCTCGACGCCTTTTTTTGTGGCTGAATTTAAGTTAGATTAGAACAAATGATGACGGATTTCTTTAGAAGAGTTGGCCAATCCCGTAGTGAATGGCCATTGTAATTAAACCAATTAGGATGTTCCGAATAATGGAGACTTTGACTTTGCCATCGCCCAGTTTAGCGCTGATAAACGCGGTAATGGAAACTGCGATGGTGACGGCAATGATTGTGCCGGTCATCTTGTAGGCTTCAGGCAGTAGAATCATTGTCACAAGGGGGAAGACGCCACCGAAAGCGGCTGAGAAGAGGGATGCAAACGCTGCGGCCCACGGGTTCATATAATGGCCAAGCTCTAGGTCATATTTAACATTAACAATTGTTGCTAAAGGCTTCTTATGCATTAAGTCCTTAGCGATTGCGAGTGCCGTTTCAGAAGTGACACCTTTGGCTTCGTAAAAAGCTTGGACTTCTTTAATTTGATCATCTTTAGCTGTTTTTAAGCGTGCTTGTTCAATGGCAACAGCGGCTTTTTCCGTGTCACTTTGCGAACTAACTGAAGCATATTCACCCGCCGCCATTGAAAAAGCACAGGCTAATAAATCAGCAAGTCCAGCGATAAAAATGGTGAAATTATTGGTTGTTGCGGCGGCAACACTAAAGAGCACACCGACAACGGTTAGAATCCCGTCATTAGAACCTAGAACGCCGGCTCGAAGGGTATTCATCTTTTCTTCCATCGTTTGATGGGGTTTTTCAGTTGTTTTGAGTGGGGCTTTAAGAGGGGTCATAAAAAAATCCTTTCTAAGCGATTATTGTTTGAATAATGTCCCAATAGCGTAAGTGACTACCATGGTTAATAATCCGGAAATCACATTGCGCAACATGGCTTTTGAACGATTCGCTTTGCCGAGAGCGGCTGCACTGTAGCCGGTTAGCGCAAGGGCAATCATCACTGCAATGATGGTGGCTTGCACGCGAATGGTTTGGGGTAATAAGGTGATTGCGGCTAGTGGCAAAATAGAACCGATTGGAAATGAGATGAATGACGCAACAGCGGCTGCGTAAGGACTGGTAAAAGCAGTCGGGACAAACCCATATTTTTCACGTACGACAGTCGTCAACGGATCAGCAGTCATCATTTCGTGTGTAGCCCGATCGGCAAGTTCAGGATCAATCCCAGTGTTGACGTATTTTTGCCGAACAAAAGCCATCTGAGACGCATAATTACTGTTTAAATTCAATTTCGTATTAATGATTGCCATTTCCTGTGCGTCTTTTTGCGTGCTGACAGAGACGTATTCGCCCATCGCCATTGAGATCGTTCCAGCAATCATTCCGGCAATTCCCGAAATGAAGATGGCGAAGCTATTGCTTGTAGCGCCGGCAACACCGATAACAATTCCGGCGACGGATAAAATCCCATCATTGGCACCCATGACGCTAGCCCGCATCACGTTAATTTTTTGGGCGAGTGATAATTTTTTTGACAAGGTGAAGCCTCCAATACTTTTTATTACTTTATAATGATTATAATTAATAACAACTTTCATTTTAGTCAATTTAATTTGAAAGTCAAGTAGCAACCTAGACCAATTAAATTTGAAAAATGGCTTGCCTTCGAGTGTACTTTAAGGAATATGCTAAAGACATTGAAGAAGGGGTGATTAAAATGAGTCGCATTTTAGTATTAGGGGCAGCCGGACAAGTGGCCCAGTTAGTTATTGAGCAACTGTTGAAAGAAAATCAACATGAGCTCGTGCTATATTTACGGCACGCTGAACGGCTAAGCGCATTAGCACAAAATCCACATGTCACGGTTATTGAAGGTGATGTGTTGGATCAAGAGCTGTTGGCAGACAGTTTAGCTGGGGTCGATATCGTTTACGCAAATTTAGGCGGGCAGTTCGAACCATTAATGCAAAACGTTGTCGCGACAATGACTGCAGCGGGCATCAAACGATTAATCTATATCAGTGGATTAGGCTTGTATCATGAAGTGCCAGGTGCTTTTGGTGAGTGGAATGAACAAGCAGTCGGCCATGAAGTCATGGAAGACACGCGGCGGGCGGCGAAGATTGTTGAACAATCTTCGCTTAACTATACCATTTTACGTTGTGCCTATATGACCAATGAAGATCGGATCGATTACGAATTAACTGAAAAGGGAACACCGTTTAAAGGGACGATTATTTCACGACGGAGTATCGCGCAAGTTGTTGTTGATTTAGTTAATCATCCTGAAAAAGGAATTGGGGCAAGTTGGGGCATTAATCAGCCGAATATTGATGGCGATCGTCCTATTTATTAAAAAACTTGCCTTATAGTATACTCTAAGGTATAAGCTATTTTTGTAGGAGGGATGTCGATGGCACAAGAGCAGTACAAAATCGGCGAGTTTGCTAAATTAGTTGGTTTGTCGACTTACACATTACGTTACTATGAAGACCAAGGCTTGATTATGCCGCAACGCGATGCGGCCGGTGTCCGCTTTTATACATTAGAGGACGTTAAGTGGGTCGGGTTTATACTCCATCTAAAAGGGACCGGTATGCGGATTACAGAATTAAAGCAATATGTTGCATTGCGGGCTCAAGGAGACGCGACGATTGAAGCGCGCAAAGCTTTATTGCAAAAAACAAAGGCTCAAGCTGAAGCCGAATTGGCTGAGCGCCAAGCAAATTTACAGATCCTAACGCGTAAAATTGATTGGTATGATGGTAAATTGGATCAGAGTATCGATCAAGCAGAGAGTTTTGAAACGTATTTACAACGATTTGAATCCTAATAAAGTGAGGTTATTAGAATGGTCAAGAATGAACAATTAAAAGAAAAACAATTATTCCCAGTTGGAGAAGCTAATGTGGCTTATCAAGACTTCTTCGTCGGTCAAAGTTATTTATCAATGTTAGTGAGCGAACCAGACGTGAATGTCGGTGTCGGGAATGTCACGTTTGAACCTGGTTGTCGGAACAATTGGCACATCCATCATGCTGGGTACCAAATTCTATTGGTGACTGGTGGCGAAGGCTGGTATCAAGAAGAAGGTAAAGCAGCACAACACTTAGTCCCAGGAGATGTGATTGTTACTAAAGACGGCATCAAACACTGGCATGGGGCCACTAAGGATAGCTGGTTTAGTCATGTCGCCATCACTGCCGGCACACCAGAATGGTTAGAAGCTGTTTCAAATGCGCTTTATGACGCACTTTAATTCAGAAAGGGGTTTTTAAAATGGCAAAGAAACAAACAGCAGGCCGCGATCTATTGGGTGATTTTGCACCTAAATTCGCTGAATTAAACGACGATGTTTTATTCGGGCAAGTTTGGTCGCGTGAATCAGAGTTACCAGCACATCAACGGAGTTTAATCACCATCAGTGCCTTGATTTCAGGTGGTAATTTTGAATAATTACCAGCGCATTTAAAGATTGATAAGGAAAACGGCATTACTGAAGCTGAAATTGTCGAAGTGATTACGCATTTATCATTTTATGTCGGCTGGCCTAAGGCATGGTCGGCGATGAACGCTGCTAAAGCGGCTTATCGACCAGAATAATTAATCAGGGATTAGGACAGATAAGATTGTCCTGATCCTTTTTTTGATGGTATGATAGACAAACAAATCAGCATCAAGAAGTGGAGGAAAGGCCTTGAACGAGCCACAAAAAAATTATACCAACGGTGTTTTAATGACTTTATCAGTGATTGGAATGAAATGGAAACCGTTGATTCTCTGTCATCTTGTGGCAGGACCTCAAAGACCGGCCGAACTTAAAAGAGTCGTTCAGGGAATTTCAGCCAAAGTTTTAACCGATCAATTACGTGAATTGGAACGAGATGGCATCATTACTCGAAAAGTTTCTAACGAACCCCCACACGTGGAGTATGCGATTTCTGCGTACGGCAAATCATTGGTTTCCGTCCTAGGAATGATGGCCAAGTGGGGCGAAGATAGAATCGACTTTTTACAGAGCAATGGTGATGATGTGCAGTTGGATTATCGAGACCATGAGAAATACGATATTTAAAGAAGGCGATAACATTTATTCAAAAAGAATGTTGTCGTCTTTTTAGTGATTTCACAAAACTTACTTTGAGGTGCGTTAGTTAGTTGAAAGTGCGTAATTATTTATTGCGAAGTACCCGATATACTAACCTTATCAACTAAAAAGTGAGGGGAAAAGAAATGAATGATATTCAAAATAAAGTCGTTGTGATTACCGGTGCATCAAGTGGGATTGGTAAAGAGACGGCCACCTTATTAGCAGCCAAAGGTGCAAAACTTGTTTTAGCGGCTCGACGAACAAGTGCGTTGGCGGCGTTGGCAACGGCGTTGGCAACGGCGTTAACCGCTCAATACGACACTGAGGTTATTTACCAGCAAACGGATGTGACGCAATTAGCAGACATGCAAGCCTTAATCGAATTGACAATCGCTAAATTTGGTAGAATTGATGTGCTATTCAATAATGCTGGCTTAATGCCCGTCTCAATGCTACGCGATGGTAAAGTCGATGAGTGGGAGGCTATGATTGATATTAATATCAAAGGTGCGCTATATGGCATTAAATATGCCTTACCTTTAATGGAACAGCAAAAGAGTGGTCATATCATTACCACGGATTCAGTTGCCGGTCATTTCACTGGTGAAGGCTTATCCGTTTATTCAGCCACTAAATATGCAATGCGCGCGGTGATGGAAGGGTTACGTGTGGAAGAAGTTGGAATGGGCATTAAATCAACGTTAATCTCTCCAGGACATGCGCAAACCGAATTAGCCAGCCGGATTAGTGATCCGCAATTACGAGCAGCTGTTCTCAAGAGTGAAACTGAAACTGGATTAACAGCAACCGATGTCGCTAATGCCGTAATGAACGCCATCGATACACCAGATAATGTGGGCATTAATGAAGTCATTCTCCGGTCAATTGATCAAAGAGACTATTAAGCCATTGGTCAAAGATTGAATTGAGTCTTGACAACGAACGCTAAAAATAAAAAATATTTTCGAATGGTCTAGTTCAGCGCTTGCAATCGTAAGTTAACGGCACTTTCAAAAAGGCTTTAAAATCAGCTACCACAAATTGAATTAAATACAAGAGTTTAAATTAGAATGCTTAGCGTGTACCATATATAGTGTTGTTTCGTCAGATGGTACATCAATATATGGAAAATGGTGTTGACAATCTGGAGTGATAACTAAATTCATATAAAGAGGGTTTCAGTTCAATGCAAGACAATCGTGCAATCACCAGTGTATTTAATCCTAAGTGGTACATTCAACAGATGAAAGGGTGGACAACATCCAGTTATGGTTTGTTGATGTTTGGGTTAGGCTTTATTTTAGCTGCTACTATTTCCGGTGGTCCAATGACTGGCGTGTCGTTTTTAACGATGCTCGCGGGGATGTTAGGCTTCACCTGTACTATTAGTATTACGAATACGAAACCTTTAAACGGTGTCTTTGGTGTCATCTCTGCATTAATCTACATTATTGTGGCTTATAATGCTAAAAACTATAACGATATGTTATTACAAACCGTCTACATTATTATGTTAGACATCCCAGTCTTATTAATGCCAGATTGGGCGCAAAACGTTGATAAAAAAGTCCGGGGGCTTGCTACTCGTGGTAAAGGACTTCGTAATTGGGCGTTGACGCTATTGTTCTTTGCTATATCAGTCGGGTTATTATATCTCTGGGAAAGCAATATGACGGACAGTCCACGACCATTGATCGATAGTATCGCCACTTCAGTTGGGTTTACTGGCGCACTGTTGACCACATTACGGTTTAAAGAAAGCTATTACTTCTGGTTCATCCAAAGTATCGTATCAATCACGTTGTGGGGCATTACAGCAATGCAGGGTGGCTCAAATTGGGTCTTATTCTTCACCTATATCTTGTACTTATCAAACGACTTAGTCTCATTCTTCGACAAGAACGTCGTTTGGTTCCATCCTAAAGAAGCCATTACCAAAAATTAAATCAATAAAAATAGCGTCCCATCACACCGCAATGTGTTGAGACGCTATTTTTATGATGGCCGGGTTGTTTTATAGTTCAACACCGTTTTCTTCAAATAATTCTGGTAATGTCTTCAGTGATTGACCATCGTATTCTGCGAAGAAATCAGCCACGCTGTATTCTTTGCCAGCAGGACGAGAAGCATCATAGCTTGCGCTAATTGTTTCTGTTATCTTACCATCTTTAATAGTTAGTTCTAATTCTTCAACTGGAATACTCCGTTTGTCAGTGATCTTAGCATCAATTAAGAATGGTCGGCCAGCTTTTGTGACTTCAAGGGCTTTGTCAAAGGCAGCGGGTAATTCTTTAGAAGAACGAACGGTGATTGATTCAATGCCCATTGCTTGCGCAATCATGGCAAAATCTTGATCTTCAATGAAGATTCCTGAGTAATCCATTGGAATATCATCTTGTTCACTCTTGATGAAGTTTAATGCGGCATTTGATGTGATGATATTAATGATTGGTAATTGGTATTTCTTTTCAGTGATCAAGTCTTGCATGACCATTGAAAAGGCACCATCACCCGAGATGTTGAAGACTTGGCGATCTGGGTAGCTCAATTGACCAGCTAAGGCACCAGGAACGCCTGAACCCATTGAAGCAAAGAGGGCAGAAATCACCCATTTGTTCTTAGGCGTTAAGTTCAAGTGACGGAAACTGTTGATGATATTATCACCAACATCGATTGAAAAGACAGCATCGTCTTCAGCAATCCGGTTGATTTCTTTGTAGATTGGTTCGAATTCAAGCGGATCAGAGTCGCGGTTCGTTAAAACATCAAGGTAGGCTTGCCAGTTTGCCATATCAGCAACAGCAGCTTTGAAGAATGGTGTTGGGGCAACCGTTTCGCTTCTGGCGATTACTTTTTCAACAAAAGCAGTTGCATCTGACCAGATTCCGAAGTCTAAGAAATGGTGACGGCCAAATTGTGCTTCATCGTTATCGATTTGGATAAACTTGAAGTCATGTGTCCGATAAATTAAGTTGGCAAATGGGAAGTCAGCACCGATGGCAATCACAAGATCACTAACGGCCATGATTTCATCAGCCGCTTTAGAAGCAGCCCGGTTAGCCATGCCTAAGTTACCTTCATAACTATCAGGCACTAACCCTTTAGCAAGCCCAGTCATGACGATTGGAATTTGAAGTTTCTTTGATAATTCAACGAGCTTGTCGCCGCCGTCTTTAATCCCACGACCAACGTGAATTACAGGGCGTTTAGCGTCTTTAACCATTGCTAAGAATTGATCAACTTCTTCGTCTGTTGCGACTGGACCAGCCACTTTTTTACGATCTGAAGGTGAGCTTGAGCTATATGGTGTATCTGGAATTTCAACGTAGCCGAAGTCATTTGGAATAACAACCACTGCGACGCCATTGTGTTTGTAAGCTTCACGGATTGCTTTATCAACAACGTATGGCAAGCTTTCAGGTGTCATAACGAGGCGGTTATAAACAGCAACGTCAGAGAACATTGGGTTTTCAGCGAATTCTTGGAAGTAGTTGTAGTTCATGTTCTTGCTTGGTACTTGACCAATCAAGGCTAAAACTGGTGCATGATCTTCTTTTGCATCATATAAACCAGTTAAAAGGTTAGTTGCACCAGGGCCAGCTGAACCAAAAGCAACCCCGATTTTACCAGTTAATTTAGCGTCAGCAGCTGCGGCAAGGGCCCCAACTTGTTCGTGACGAATTTGAATATATTTTAAACGATCCTTTTCAATATTAAGAGCATTCATTGTTGAGTTAAATGAGCCACCAGGGTAACCAAAGATATGATCAACGCCCCAAGATTCGATAACTCTAAGCATAGCAACACTAGCTGGAATAGTTTTTTGAGTAGTAACTGTCATTATACAGATCTCCCTTAAATCAATAATTAGGTTGCGCACAACCTTATGGGAATAATTTAGCATACTTAGAAAACGATTACAAGTGTTAAACGTAGGTTAATCATATCCTTAATTAATTAACCGCTGATAAATTGGTGCTTGATAAGATTGAATGGATTTAAGCAGCAAAAACCGCGCTATCCGAAAATGGTTAGCGCGGTTTGATTAGTTTAAATAGTCTAGTAAAGTATCGACAGTTAATGCTTGCTTTTCAGTCGCGTTCAAGTCGGCAATCAGTTTACCGGCTTTTAACACCAAGAGTCGATTGCCATATTGCAACGCATCCTCTAAATCATGCGTAATCATTAGGCAGGTGAGTTGGTTATCGCGAATTGTTTGATTGGTAAAAGTCATCAATGCTTGGCTGGAAACTGCATCTAAAGCAGATGTGTGTTCATCTAATAACAGCAATTCAGGTTTTTGAATCGTCGCCATCAAGAAGTTTAACGTTTGTCGTTGGCCACCCGACAAGTTACTAACCGGGCGATTGAGTTGTTGATCCAAGTGATTCGGGAGTGTCTTGGCGAGCGCTTTGATTTGTGGGAGTTGTTGCTTGAGACGCCGGGGAAATAAGCGGCGGCGTTGGCCACGGCGCATCGCCAACAAAATATTTTCGGCAACGGTCATATCAGCTGCGGTGCCCAACTTAGGATCTTGGTAGACACGACTAATGAGCCGTGTGCGTTGTTGGGCGGATTGCTTCGTAATGTCGTGGTCGTTGAATAGTAGTTGCCCACTTGTGGGGGTTAAATCACCCGCAATGGTATTAAAAAAAGTCGATTTACCTGCACCGTTTGCGCCAAGGAGGACGACAAATTCACCAGGATTAATCGTGAGATTTAAATCATTTAAGAGTTGTTTAGGTTCATTATTATCAGTAACTTCAAAATTGAGGTGGTTTAAAGTCATACGCGGGGTCATTTGGTAGTCAGTCCTTTCTTTTGTTGTGGTGCGATGATGAAGATGGCCAAAATGACGGCCGAGAAGAGTTTGAAATCATTGGCGTTAAAGCCGAGTTGTAAGACAAGGAGTAAGATGAGGCGGTAGACGACGCTTCCTAGGATAATGCTAATTAGTTTGGCGATGAAATGCTTGCCGACAAGGAGCCGTTCACCAATGATGATCGCGGATAACCCAATGACCATCACACCGATGCCCATGTTGACATCAGCAAAGCCGTTATATTGTGCAACGAGCCCACCTGCAAGGGCGATCAAGCCGTTTGACAGCACGATCCCAATCGTTTTCGTCCGCTTTACGGCAATCCCTTGTGAGAGGGCCATCGTGGGATTATCACCAGCTGCAATCAGGGATTGACCGAATTCGGTGTAGAGTAAGCCAGCCAGTAATAATAGGGCGATCAGCATGATGACTAGGTTAATGACTAAGAGCCGTTGATCGAGCGTTAATTGATGGAATAGCGGCAGTTGATATAGGTTGTGTTGATCACCAATTGCCATGTTGGCTTGGCCTAAAATCCGCAAGTTGACGGAATACAAACCGGTTAGCGTTAAAATCCCGGCTAACAAACTCTGGACATGGAAGTAGTTGTATAAAATTGCCGTCACGAGTCCGGCTAAACAGCCACCGATGAATGCGACTAATAGGGAAAAGGCAATGTTATGTTGTTGCAACATTAAAGCGCTGAGGGCTGCACCTAACGGGAAACTGCCTTCAACGGTCATGTCAGGGAATTTTAAGATTCGAAAGGTGATGAAAACGCCTAGGCTTAGTAGGCTCCATAATAATCCTTGGTCAATGGTTGAGATAATAAGATTCATTTGAGAACAGCTCCTTTTTGATTAGCGATTTGCATTAAACTCTGCGGAATTGTGATGTGGAGGGCTTTTGCTTTTTTGAGGTTTAAGACTAAATGTCCTTTGCGTAAATACCGAATTGGAGTGGTTGCGGGTTTTGAACGACCACTTAAAACGGCGGCGGTCATCTTACCGGTTTCAACGCCTAAGTCGTATTGGCTTAGGCCGACGGTTGCGAGCCCGCCATCTTTAACCATCGTTTCAGCGGATGGAAAGACTGGCGTTTTGGTTTTGTCGGTCACATGGACGAGGGTGCCCATTGCACTAGCAATCGTATTATCGGTGGGAACGTAAATTGCATCGACTTTTGGGACTAGATTCTGGCTGACTTGTTCCAGATCGTTGACTGAACTAAGACTGGCCTCAACAACGGTCAGCCCTTTTTGTTCAGCAAGTTGTTTGAATAAGTGCATTTGACTGGTGGCAGAGTTATCACTGCTTGAATAGAGAATGCCGACAGTTTTCAGTTGCGGCATGATGGTTTGCATTAATGCCAATTGCTTTTGAATCGGGGCTTGATCGGACACGCCGGTGATATTGGCACCAGGATGGGCGTTGTTCTTAACGAGATTGGCACTCGCCGGATCAGTCACGGCGCCTAAGATAATCGGTAATTGCTTAGTAGCATTGGCTAAGCTTTGTGCGGCAGGGGTGGCAATGCCGACCGTTACTTTGGCTTTTTCAGTGACGAATTGATTGCTCATCAGACGTAAATTACTTTGATCGTTCTGCGCATTTTGAAAATCAATTTTGATATTACGGTTGTTATGATAGCCTTCGCTTGCTAGACCAGCGACAATCCCGCGATGAATTTCATCAAGTGCGGGATGAGATAAGGGTTGTAAAATCCCGACAATTGGCAATTTAGGTTGGTTGGCTTCTTTGATTTTTTTGATACCAAGTAGGGTGAGCAAACTCCCGAAAATTAGAATGAGGGGTAAAAAACGTTTGAGTTTAGACATGGCGAAAGCTCCTTTAACGTGCTTTTCAAACCGTATTCCTGTGCCTAGCTACGTCGCACAAACGACCGACTGCGTCGTTCATTCGCACCACTAGGCTAGTGTTCGAAATATACCCGGTTTGAACGCACTCATTATTATCAAACAAAAAAGTCCCCCACATGACAGTCATGTAGGGGACAGAAAAAGCCTACATGGATTTCCTCGAGTTAAAATCCATGTAGGCTTAAAATTCAATCGATTACTGATGAATGGCCGCATGGATACAATCAAAAGACTGTATCCCACGACGGTATACAATCTCACTTAGCGGCTTTGCCAACGAATATTCAATTGTACTAAGTGAGTGTTTGTCATTTTCAGTAACCTCCGTTTTATTTGATGATTTGAAGTATAGCGGGATGGGTGAAACAAGTCAAGGACTTTGAGTAATTTTCTTTTGAAAATAAAGGTGGGTCTAGTCTGAAAAAGCGGTCGATCTGGCTTGCTTTTTAGCGCTAAAAAAGCTAAAGTTATTAACGTATACTTGTGTTTAAAAACAGGAGGAATAAGACAAATATGGCACATATTTCATTTGATGCATCCCGTTTGGACAAATTTGTCCAATCAAACGAACTTGCAGAAATGCAAGCAATGGTTAATGCTGCAGACTCACAATTACGTGAAGGCACTGGTGCAGGCAACGACTTCCGTGGTTTCTTAGATTTACCAGTGAACTACGATAAGGACGAATTCGCCCGCATTAAGAAAGCTGCTGCTAAAATTAAGAGCGATTCAGAAATCTTCATCGCAATTGGTATCGGTGGTTCATACCTCGGCGCCAAAGCTGCAATTGATTTCTTGAACAACACGTTCTACAACATGTTACCAGCAGAACAACGTGACTTCCCACAAGTATTATTCGCCGGGAACTCAATCAGTTCAAGTTACTTAAACGACTTAGTTAACTTGATCGGCGATCGCGATTTCTCAATCAACGTTATCTCAAAATCAGGAACAACAACTGAACCTTCAATTGCTTTCCGTGTTTTGAAAGACAAGTTGATCAAGAAATATGGTAAAGAAGAAGCTAAGAGCCGGATCTACGCAACAACTGACCGTGCTAAAGGCGCTTTGAAGACAGAATCAGATGCAGAAGGCTACGAAGAATTCGTTGTGCCTGATGACATCGGTGGCCGTTTCTCAGTATTAACAGCCGTTGGTTTATTACCAATCGCCGTTGCTGGTGGGGATATCGACCAATTGATGAAAGGTGCAGCTGATGCCCGCACTGAATACACAGATACAGACGTTATGAAAAACGATGCATACAAGTATGCTGCTTTACGTAACATTCTTTATCGTAAAGGTTACACAACTGAATTATTAGAAAACTACGAACCAACATTGCAATACTTCTCAGAATGGTGGAAGCAATTGATGGGCGAATCTGAAGGTAAAGACCAAAAAGGGATCTACCCTTCAAGCGCTAACTTCTCAACTGACTTACATTCATTAGGTCAATACATCCAAGAAGGTCGTCGTAACTTGATGGAAACTGTTGTTAACGTTGAAAAACCTAACAGCGACATTGACATCCCAGCCGACGAACAAAACTTAGATGGTTTAGGTTACTTAGAAGGCCACACAATGGACTTCGTTAACAAGAAAGCTTACCAAGGTGTTGTCTTAGCACATACTGATGGCGGCGTCCCTGTTATGTCAGTTAACATCCCAGATCAAACAGCCTACACATTAGGCTACATGATCTACTTCTTCGAAATGGCTGTCTCAATCTCAGGTTACTTGAATGGTATTAACCCATTCAACCAACCAGGTGTTGAAGCTTACAAGAAGAACATGTTTGCTTTATTAGGCAAACCCGGCTTTGAAGAATTAGGCAAAGAATTAAACGAACGCCTATAATTCAACGTTTATAAAGATAAAATTCGACTTTTATTAAAGCATTTAGTCTATTGATTTTATGAAATGGTGCAGTATTTGGTGCATTGTTCTAAAATAAATGGATTAAATGCTTTTTGTTTAATACGGATAAAGAATAAAATATATAAAATGCTTATTTTTAGTAAGCAAAGTATAATGACCTTATCAAAGATAACCAATTCATCAATAATATTAAAAGTAAAAATGGAGATGATGGCAATGTTAGTCATTCAATATGTCAACGGTCAAACGAACGCTGAAAAGGTTTATCAAAAAGCGGCTGAATTTGTCGCAAATCAACAACTGGAAGTACCCGATTTCGAAGATTATGTCGCAATTAAGCGGGTGACGTTGGATGGGCAGCCATTAACGTTGGCGGATGCGACCATGCGCGGCTTATATAATTATTTAAATCAATAAAGTTAATCTGAAAGAAAAACGTCGCTCAAGAGAGCGGCGTTTTTGAGTTATAAAATAAAAAAGACCACCCAACGGCAGTCTTTTAATTAACGTGTAGTAATCATAATGAGATTTGAGCTGTGATAAGTTTCGCTAGGACTATTTTCGAGGATAAAAGCCGGCGTGTCCTTAACAAAGTGCGAGATTTTTGCGACGATATCTGCAGCACCACAGTCTTTGATGGTCAACTTATGGCGTAAACCATTCGTAGAACCAAAGGCAGATAATGTGTCATTTTGTTGGAGCGCAATTTTTGAGCCGTCGTTAAAGAATAACTTAACCATAATTTAAAACCACCTTTCGTAAATAAATCATATAATATTGATAAGAAAATCACAAGGATAATTAACAATTCAACGCCCTTAATATTATCCAGTGCAATTACTTTGCGGAAAATTATTCGTTAAAAGAAACTACTTTTTCTAATATTCAAACGCCATTTCATTAACCGATTCTTCCAAGCCTTCGACAACTTCATTTTGTTCAATGAACGTTAACCAAGTTTGATATTCTTTGGCGTGTTCACCACGAATGTTGAATGCCATTTTCACTTGAATACTAGCGATAAATTCGGCGACCATTTTATCAACGGCCCGATTGACCCTATTCTCGTTCCAACGTCTGGCAGGTTGGCGTTTTTGGTTCTTTTCATTTTGGTAGTCTAAACCTTTGGCTCGAAATGTATTGATGACGCGGGAATGTTCTTCAAGGTAGGCCTGTAGTTCGGCATTGTTCATAGTCGTGCTCCTTTAAACTCTAATAGTTAAGCAAGTAAAGATTTTAGTTCAGCTTGGGCAGCAGTGTCTTCAGAAACGGCAAAGGCAAGTGGTTCTGAGTAAGCTTGTTTGCCGTCATCTTTTAGTTCGCTGAAACCATCATTAGTTGATGTGAGGTGACCATTACCTAATTTAAGTTCATACACGACGCCGTTATCACCGAGTAGGTATTTGCTAACCGGTTTGTCCATTGCCATGTTAAGGCTGTAGTTATCGGCGAATGATCCACAATCTAAATTATCTTTACCGACTGTTCCATCCAAAGCGGTGTAAAAGACACAGCCACCAATTGCATGAACAGGGTAGGCATTAAACCCTGGGCTTGCTGTCCCAGGTTGAACTAAAATACGGCCATCAGGTGAATTGGCAAACCAATCGCCAAATCCGGCAGCACCGTGGTCAAAATACCAATCACTGACGGCCATGTTTCCAATTGTGGCGCGCCCAGCCGCCCACGCTAGAAAAGCTTGATTAACAGAAGTTTGTTGGTCGGCAGTGAGCGCTTTTTTGGCACTTGTTGACTGATTAGATTGTTGTTTTGCTTGTTCAATAGATTCTGAAGCTGCAACGATACTTTCTGATTGTTGTTTAATAGAAGCTTCTTTCGAGCTAGCGATTGATCGACGCTGATTGCTTTCTTTTGCTTCTGATGAGGCGCGATAGCGTGCTAAACTTTCGGAGTGGGTTGCGGCTTGTTGATCAGGTTTAATTGACCGACAACTAGCTAATGAAAGACTACTTAAAGTAATGAACGTGACTGCAATGGTTCGTTTATGCATGTTAAATCCCCCAAGTTAATGATTAATAAGTCATTGCACGGTGTCCCTGTGGTGCAGCAATTTTCCAGAATTTATCAAATGAGATTTTTTTTCGTTTGCCGGTATATGGATCGTTAAAGGTAAATGAATTTTGATCATAGCCAATTAATAAGACGGAATGCGCTGGTTGTTTATGGTAGTTAATCCAAGCGACAATTGGTTTCTTTTGTTTTAAAGTAGCTTTGAGCGTGCTAATCGGTTCGTCCGATAAATCGGTGAAACTGCCGAGATATTGATAGAAGAATCCTGTCCAAGCAGGAGGATACATAGTGTAGCCAGTATCATCGTATGGATTCCCCCAAAAGCCGACCTCCATATCGCCATCATTGACATAGGGGATACTATCGGCCACTTCTGTTTTGCTCATGCCAACGCCACGGTAATCTAAAAGCATGGCAACAGCCGTAATTTCACAACCGGTTGGTAATTCAGGAAATTGTGAAATAGGTGTGATATCGAGCATCATTTTTTTGGGTGTTTTTTTCTTAACAATTTTTTGGGGTGTGGTTTTATGGAAGAACCAAATCCCGGCCTCACTTCTGGCCGGTCCTGTGAAAAGCCATAAAAAAAGGGTGGTAATCAGTATTAAAACGACTGCCACGCGCTTGTAAAGGTGTTTTGGCATTTGATAATCCTCATTCTAAATTTAGTCGACGAAATAAATATTTAAAATAGTATAGCATTTAAAGGGGAGTAATAGCTATAGCCGCTCACGGATTTCAACTGTGATGGAATCGCCAATTTCTTTTTTGAGTTGTGCACGGATGTCTTTGCGGACCCCAAGAATGTAACAAATGTTGCGATCTGGCTTTTTAAGTCCCATATTGACAATACTGCCATCATAGGGAATTTGTTGGTCAAAAAGGGCGCGGACTTTTACACGACCCTTCCCGAAGATTGCGCGGATATCGCCAGGAAATTGGACATACGCACCGCCTTTACCAATCGTCGCGGCTTGGATTGAGGCTGTAAAAGTATAAGTTTGCTCGGTCATCGGTCAGAACTCCTTTAAAAAAACGTCATTAAAAAAAGTGACCACGGCAAATTCAGTCGTCACTTTTAGTGATTATTGGAAAAAGCGCATTAATTGGCGATTAAAACTTGCCCACCAAGTGTTTGGGTGCAAAAGGGTTGCCACGATTGCTTGGCGATGTTGTAAGAACCAGCGCTTAATATTTTGATCAGACAATTTAGTGATATCAAACGGCATTTCGAACCACTCCTAAACTACCTTTATTATATATTAAAAATGGTACACGTCAAAAACAAAGCATTAAACTTAATCAATCTTTAAACCAGCTTAAGGCTTAATTAATAAGACGTTGGTGTTAGAATGAACACTGATGAATTGTGCAACAGAACCGATTAAGAGCCGCTCAAAGGCGCCCTTACCACTGACACCGAGAACTGTTAAATCAATATGAGCTTCTTCTGGGATGGTAAAGGCTAATTCACGACGTGGTGAACCCACTTTAAGGATGGCTCGTACGTTAGGGACACCGTGTTCTTTAGCGAATTGTACCTTTTGATCAAGATATGGTTGAACGAAATGTTTTTCAGATGTCGTTGTTTCAGCAGGGTAAGTCATGCGTGCATTTGTGTAAAGGGTATCTGGAATAATTTGAGCCACAACTAATTCGGCATTATTGCGTTTAGCAATTTCAATCGCCTCACTGAAAGCGCGTTCTGATAACTCAGAACCATCTAAACCGATAAGAATATGCTGATAATTAAACATAAAAAAGACCTCCTTTGTTTACCTTCAATATAGCATTTTAAACGAAGAAACGCCGTAAATAAGCACTTTAAATTCGATAGGGGATAGCTGGTTGAGCGGATATAACAATTTGGCACCACTAATTTGTGCCGACTGTATCGTTTACTTTGATTGAACTGCGCTCTATAATAAGAGTGTGAATAATTTCTCCCGAAATTTTTTAACCACTATATAAAAAAAGAGCCGTCGAATCGTAGATTCGGCGGCTTTCTTTTTATAAATGATTAATTGAAAGTTGTGTGACTTGTTGCTTGTTGTTATTGGTCGTCATAACGGTATAGCGAACTTCGCGATCCGTCAGTTGCATTAATGACCCAGATTTCTTAAGTGAGCGGTCGACCAATTCAGTAATCTGGGTTGGTTTGGTTCCGATACTTGTTGAAAAGGCGAGGACGTAGTTTTTAAACGTTAGATTCTTACCTGCGTTGAGAGCTTTAATTGAGATCCCCAGTACTTTGCTATCACTGACGTTCATGGCAATCACGTTGTTGCTGTCAACTTGATCAGTGCGAATGCCTTCAAGTGGATTCGCTTCGAAAACGCCCAGTCCTTTTTGTTGGGCAATCGGATTATAAATCTGAATAAAGTTCGACCATTGCACAATTTCTTTTGCGACAGGGCCTTCAACATAAGTTGGATTACGCATTTCTTCATTATCAGCAAGTGTAATCCGGTACTGCATAGCTTTGTAAGGGACTTCGAATGCGAAAGCATCATCGGTTGTTTTAGTCGTATGAATGGTATCACCGATTTGCCAATAAACCTTTTTATGTTTAGTCTTACCAGTGATTTGCGCATTGAAGCCACTGTTTGTTTCGTGGAGCTTTGCTTTAACCGGATTCCCACAAGCGGTTAAAATAAAAGTTAGACCTAAAATCATGAATAATAATTTGACGTGACGCATTTCTCACACTCCCAATCGATAATGGGGTTAACTATGAATCAAAAAATAAAAGACTCCCCAATCTTCTACTTCATTGTAACCCATTTCATCATTTTTTCAAAATCACCATATTCACTATTTAATACTACTGTAAGAAAATTTCAACTTTTGAATTGCGCGGACATGCCGTTGATTAGCCTTGTAAACATCATCAGTGTATTCTTGGAAAGTTCCGTTTGGACGGGTTGCAACAGAGACGAACGATCCAGTCTTGGATAAGACATCTTTGGCATAAACGAGTTCTTGGCGATTGTTAGCAGTCGCGTAGTCTTTCGTTTTTTGGTAGTCACCTTGAGCACTGACATAGTAATCATCAGCGTCATCGAGTTTTCCTTGTGCTAGTAAACGCCGACCTTCAGCGGCAACAGCACTATCATGATCGTTATAATCAACATTTGCGACGTTAACTGTTCTGTTTTCTGTTAACTCGCCCCAAACTTTATTATACTTTTGAGTGATGAATTCAGTGGCAACAGTCGATTTTTTAATATGTTTGATGAATTGGCGTTCAGCTTTATCGAATTTTTTATCTTTCTTTTCAATCTTCGCTAGTTCTTCGCGGTGTTCTTTCTGGGCCATGTAGAAGTTATAGCCAACAGGAGATGCCGCGATAATCAAACCAATCAAGCAAACAATTAGAGGGGCTTTAAGCCGTTTTTTAAAAATTAAGAAAAATAGGAGCAGGATAATGCCAAATGCAAAGACAGCAAGGCCTGCATAAAGAACGATGGCGAGTATTAAGTTCATATAGTAACCTCCAAAACAGTAATCGGATAATCAGGGTTAATACGGTTAATCAATGAATATTATCCCATTTTATGAGATATTAGCAAGTCAAATTTACAGAAAGGTCTGTAAAAATATGAATCTTCTCATGAAAGGGATTTAAACAGAAAAGTCAATTGTTTTTCCTTGCATTTTCCCGTATTATAATATGATACGTAAAAATATGAATCATTTATAGGAGGAATAGTAGTGGACGCTTCTTTGACAACCCGTTTGGCTGCCGAATTTATTGGAACTGCAATTATGATTATTTTTGGTAACGGGGCAGTAGCCAACGTTGAATTAAAAGGAACAAAAGGTTTTAGTAGTGATTGGTTTTTAATCGCTTTTGGATATGGTTGTGGGGTTATGATTCCCGCCGTTATGTTTGGTAGCATTTCTGGTAACCATCTTAATCCAGCTGTTACATTAAGTTTTGCAGTGATGGGCTTATTCCCTTGGGAAAATGTTTTGCCATACATTATTGTTCAATTCTTGGGTGCAATGGTTGGTCAATTATTATTGGTTGCTGCTTACAAACCATATTATGATCGCACAACAAACCAAGAAGGAATCTTGGGCTCATTCGTAACAATCGATGCTGCTCATAGCCGGATGAATGGTTTTGTAAATGAATTTTTAGGCACATTGATCTTAGTTTTCGGTGCTTTAGCAATTGGTGCAGGTAAGTTTGGCGCTGCCGGCCACATTGTTGTTGGTTTATTGGTGATGACATTAGTTGCTTCATTAGGTGGCCCAACAGGACCAGCTTTAAATCCTGCTCGTGATTTAGGCCCACGTTTGGTGCATATGTTCACACCGCTTAAGAACAAAGGCGACTCACAATGGAGTTACGCTTGGGTGCCAGTTGTTGCACCAATTATCGGTGCCATCTGTGGCGCAGGTATTTTCCAAATGATTTTTGCATAACAAACCGCTTCTAAAAATAGTCCGTCAGGGCTATTTTTTTTGCTTTCAAAGCAAAAATACCCGGCATAAACCTTAATTGGGAAAGGCCTATATCGAGTATCTTCTGAATATTGAAATGATCTTACTTGGGGGAGTATTAATCATTTCTGTTATTTAATATATCATAAAATAAAGGGGGTTTACAACCTTTTTACGTGTAAAACCCTAAAAAATAAATTATTTTATAATAATGCATATTATTAATCTCAGTCTGCAATTTATTTAATGTGTATAATATTTCGGAGGTACGTATATTAAATAATCGACTGAGAAAGGTGTGCGACCACTTTAGAGAAATGGTACAATATAAAATGTTGGCGATTACATTTAAGGAGAGTAGCGTTTATGATTAAATTTCCAGAGCATTTTATGTGGGGAGCAGCAACATCCGCACCTCAATCAGAAGGATATTCCCTAAGTTATGGTAAGTCCCCATCAACCTGGGATAAATGGTTTGAGATGCAACCTGATAAGTTTAATAGCGATCAAGGGCCTGACACGGCTAGTGATACTTATCGGTTGTATCGTGAAGACGTTGAAAATATGCAAAAGATTGGTTTGAACTCATTTCGGACATCGATTGCTTGGACGCGATTAATGCCCGATGGCAAACATGTTAATCAAGTAGCGGTTGATTTTTATCGGGATTATTTTAAGCGCTTACGTGATGCAGACATTACACCGATCATTAATCTGTTCCATTTCGATATGCCTTGGTGGCTAATGGAAAAGGGCGGTTGGGAGACACGCGAATCAGTTGATGCCTTTGCATTCTACGCAAAAACTGCGTTTGAATTGTTTGGTGACTTGGTTGATCGCTGGACGACTTTTAATGAGCCTATCGTGCATATCGAATGTGGTTACTTAACGGGCTATCATTATCCAGACATTGTTGACTTCAAGAAGGCTGTTCAGGTTGGCTACCATACCTTGATGGCGCATACAGCAGCTGTTGCTGAATTTAGAAAAGTGAAGCCGGATGGTCAGATCGGCATTATTTTAAATATCACGCCAGCTTACGCTAAGAGTGATGCACCAGAGGATTTAATGGCTAAACAAAATGCTGACTTGCTACTCGCTAAGAGTTTTCTAGACCCAACTGTTTTGGGCGTTATTCCAGAAGAATTAATTAACCTCTTAACAAAACATGAGTTATTACCAATGACGAAAAAAGGCGACCGGCAATTGATTGCCGATCATTGTGTCGATTTTATCGGCGTGAACTACTATCAACCAATGCGGGTTCAAGCACCAGAGAATCCGAAGTTCCCAGCACAAACACCGGAAGACTTATATGCTAATTATATTTGGCCAGAACGGAAGATTAATCCATATCGTGGATGGGAGATTTATCCAGAAGCATTGTACGATGTGGCAATGATGATGAAAAATGATTATCACAACATTCCGTGGTACGTTTCTGAAAACGGAATGGGTGTTGCCGATGAAGAACGCTTTATGGGTGAAGATGGGCAAATTCAAGATGATTATCGGATTGAATTTATGCAAGAACATCTGACGCAACTACATCGCGCAATTGAAGCCGGTAGCAGTTGTTTTGGGTATCATACTTGGACCTTCAATGATTGTTGGTCTTGGTTAAATGGTTATCGGAATCGTTATGGTTTCTACCGTGTTGATTTGGACCATGAGGCAAAGCGCACGATGAAGAAGAGCGGTCGATGGTACCGTGAATTGAGCGAGAGTAACGGCTTTTAGGCCAAAGAAAAAGAACCGACGCATCAGTCGGTTCTTTTTTGAGTTAAAAGATATCTGTTTGAACATATTTATTGTGTAATTCAAAGAAATCATAAGTCGCTAAGTTTTCAATATCCGCTTCACCATTGAAGATGGCCGTTGCAGAACCAGCCAACATCAGGTTAATTGGTAAATTATCACGGAAACGAGCGAGAATCACTGGTTTATTGTGGGCAAAAGCATAACCACATTCCCACATGGTACCGGAATCAGGTTCGAATTCGCCTTCTTCAGATTTAAAATCCATAACAGCGACTACGACGTCTGCTTGGTCAATTTGACGCGTATCGACATTAAAAGTAGCGACTTGCCATTCGAAAGTACCGAATTCTGCATCAGGATAAGGGTGTTGGCCTGGTTTGAAAAGTGAATCAGCATCAATCGTTGGGTTTTTAATGAGTAAATCAGCCACTTGATCTAACCGATCGTTTTGTTCGGGACTAAAAAATGGGCCAGCGAGATAAACTTGTTTTTTTGAGGGCATGAGAGCCGCCTTTCTCGATAATGTTCGTGTTTTTTGTAGTAATTTAAGCTTAAAAAGCTATTTATTCAATTATATACGTACGAAAAATAATATTCAATATATGTTCTGCAAAAAAATACGTAAAACAAAAAAACTGCTTACGCAGTTTTAGTGAACGAACAAGTAAATAACCAATAGAATAAAGGCCACAACTAAGATTGTGAACATGTAAGTTGAAGCGGTACTAACAGCTTTCTTACGTTCCTTTGATAGTGGTCGGTTCGCTAGTTTCTTGTATTGCTTCTTAGCAATTTCAAATTGACGTTTATCTTTCATTTGTATCCCTCGCTTGTTTCAGTGTCCCTAGTATAGCATGGAATACAGTGGATTGATAATTATTGATGATAAGACTGGACTTTCAATCTGGAACAAGCTACGATAATGCTATATTGGAGTATAAGGAAGTAACAAATCATGAAATTAAAGACAACTAAACAAACAACTGGACATAAATTATCAGTTGCAGGGATTTTGATTACGATGGGCGTCGTTTACGGTGATATTGGAACGTCGCCATTATATGTTATGAAATCAATTGTTGAGGGGAATGGCGGTTTGGCAAACATCAGCCGCGATTTTATCATCGGCAGTATTTCGCTTGTCTTTTGGACGTTAATGTTGATGACGACCATCAAGTACGTCATGATTGCATTGCGGGCGGATAATAATGGTGAAGGTGGGATTTTTGCACTGTACACTTTGATTCGTAAGCAAGCTAAGTGGCTCGTGATCCCCGCGATTATTGGTGGGGCGACGTTATTAGCGGATGGGATGTTAACACCTGCTGTGACAGTCACGACGGCGATTGAAGGGTTAAAGGGTTTGCCAATTAATGGGAACGTTTTAATTAATAATCAAGATCAGGTGATTTTATTGACGGTCTCGATCTTATCGGTCTTATTTTTCATTCAGAAATTTGGGACTGATCTAATCGGTAAATCTTTTGGTCCCATTATGTTAATTTGGTTTACCTTTATTGGTGGCATTGGTTTGGTTAACTTAATGGGGGATCTAACGATGCTCAAGGCACTCAATCCGTATTATGCGATTGAACTACTGTTTAGCCCTGAGAATAAGGTGGGGATTCTAATTTTAGGCAGTGTTTTCTTGGCAACTACGGGGGCTGAAGCACTTTATTCGGATATGGGGCACGTTGGGCGGTTGAATATCTATGGTAGTTGGCCATACATTGCGCTTTGTTTAGTGTTGAATTACTTTGGACAAGGTGTTTGGTTATTACAACATAAAGATATTGCGGCATATCAACATATTTCTGATTTCAATCCATTCTTTGAAGTGATGCCAGCCCAATTAAAGGTCCCAGCGATTTTACTGGCTACAATTGCGGCGATTATTGCATCACAAGCCTTAATTTCAGGGTCATATACCTTAGTATCAGAAGCAATCAAGTTGCGCCTCTTACCACGAATTAAGGTCGATTATCCGGCTAAGTTAAAAGGGCAACTCTATATTTCAATCGTTAACTGGATTCTATGGGCGGTTTGTTTAATGGTTGTTTTCTATTTTAAGAACTCAGCGCACATGGAAGCTGCCTACGGTTTGGCGATTACGATTACAATGTTAATGACAACTATCTTGCTATTCCATTACTTGGGACGCCGCGAGAAGAAATGGGTATTGGCTTATTTGGTACTCATCTTCTTCGGGACAATTGAAGTTATTTTCTTCATCTCAAGTGCCGCTAAATTCGTGCATGGTGGTTACGTGACAGTCTTAATTGCGGCGTTTATTCTATCGATCATGTTTGTTTGGTATCGTAGTAATACGATTAAGGAAAGTAATACTTTCAAGGCAAGTACGGTTTCATTACTAGCTTATAAACAACAACTACATGATTTGCGAGACGATACAGCGTTAGCTATGTATACGACTAATTTGGTTTATCTTTCAAAACCACAGAATAAACCATATGAAAAGAATATGGTTAAGAAGAATATTCTTTATTCTATTTTGGATAAACGACCAAAACGGGCGCAAGTTTACTGGTTTGTTGCGGTCAATGTTACTGATGAACCGTATACGGCAGAATATACCGCAGATACGCTTGGGACGGACTACATTGTCAACGTTCAGTTGTATCTAGGCTTTAAGATGGAACAAAAAGTGAACATCTTTATTCGTCAAATCATTCAAGAAATGATTCATCGGGGAGAATTACCAGCACAACCACAACGCTACACAACAATTCCAAATCGGAACGTTGGCGATTTCTCGTTTGTGATCATGCAAGAAGATTTATCACCAGCAACTCAAATTCGAGCAATGGATAAAGGGATTGTTCAAATGCGTTTATGGTTAGAAAAATTCACTGATACACCGGCTTCATGGTTTGGATTGGACTATAGTGATGTGTTCGTGGAACGTATTCCGCTAGTTCTTGGCCGCCAAAAATCGGTCTCTAAGTATCATTTAAAACGTCGTGAATAACATCAATAAATTAGTTTATAACGCCTAGGACAGAAGATTGTCCTAGGCGTTATTTGTGTAATAGCAGTCAAGTAAGCGGTGTGCATTACAATTAGCGCGGGAATTGCCGTCATTTTGTTACCTGTTTGTCATCAATTGTTATGGTTTTGACATGTACAAGCGAATATAAGATGGTATATTAGTCCCACGTTAATAAATCAAAACAATAAGGAGCACATCTATTACATGAAATCTTTTAAGACATTATTGCTTAGCGCTACATTGACAACGGCTGCAACAGCAGGATTACTTTTCGTTGGTCAATCAAAAGCAAGTGCCGCTACTACTTATACCGTTGCAACTGGGGATACGTTATCAACAATCGCCCAAAAATTTGCCGGTAACACAGATTTAGTCAATCAAATTGCCACAACAAACAACATTCAAGATATCAACATGATTTTTGTCGGGGAACAATTAACAATCGACACTGACCAAACAGCAACCCCTGTTCAAACGACAACGCCAGTAGTTGTTGCACAACCAGCCGCTGTTCAAACACCAGCACCAGTTGTTCAAGCACAACCTACAGTGCAAGCTACACCAGTTCAACAAACAGCTGCTGTTGCACCGACAACTAGTTCAGCGAAAGAATGGATTGCGCAAAAAGAATCTGGTGGTTCATACTCAGCTCGTAACGGTCAAATGATTGGCCGTTATCAATTAACCGCATCATATTTAAATGGTGACTATTCAGCAGCCAATCAAGACCGCGTCGCAGATCAATACGTAACAAGTCGTTACGGTTCATGGGATGCCGCTAAGAGTTTCTGGTTAAGTAACGGTTGGTATTAAAATTTAAGGTTCCTTTAACGCTCAATCAAATTTAATTTGATTGAGCGTTTTTTGTTCTCTGAGAAATCACACTTGACTAAATCGAATGTATGTTCGTATAATTAAGAGGACATAAGATGAATTAAAGAGGTGTGCCTGATGCATACGAATAAAGAAGTGATTACGCTAGATCAAACAGGATTGAGTTTATATTTAAATGGCTTTGGAGTTTTAGAATTGCGGCGATTAGCGGTGAATCATAGTGATGATTTGATTGACTCAATGAATTATTACTACAACCGCGATAAGTTTCCGCAATTTATTTATCGTCATCTATCAGCCGTCACCTTGATTGAGATTAATCGGTGGCAACGCGAATTAGATGAACAAGTGCGTCAGATTCAAGTTGGGGTGAAGAGTCGTGTATGACTATCAGAATGAACTACGCCGCGTGATTTTAATGATTGATTCGAAATCTTTTTACGCATCAGTAGAGGCCGTTCGGTTGAAACTGAATCCGTTAAAGGCTATTTTGGTGGTGATGTCCACGGAGAAAAACACGGGCAGTGGTTTAGTATTGGCAGCCAGTCCCATGGCTAAGAAATTATTTGGTATCAGTAACGTAACGCGTGCCCGGGATGTTCCAATTCATGATAAGCGGTTAATCATTGAGCCACCCAAGATGAATTTGTACATCCAAGTGAACCAGAAGATTAACCGTATTTTTCAGCAATTTACGGCAGAAGAAGATATTCAACCGTATTCCATTGATGAATCGTTACTTGATGTCACGGATAGTTGGCAACTCTTTGGAGCGACGCCGTACGAAGTCGCACGTAAAATTCAGCTGGCTGTAAAAAAAGAAACGGGCATTTATTTAACGGTGGGGATTGGCGATAATCCGCTACTTGCCAAGCTCGCATTGGATCTTGAGGCCAAACGGAATCACAGTTTGATTGCAGAATGGCATTATGAAGATGTCCCAGATAAACTGTGGCCAGTGACCCAGTTAGATGATGTCTGGTCAATTGGGCATCGTACGGCAGAGAAACTGAATCAGAAACACATTCATTCGATGTACGATATTGCGCATACAAATCCCTATCGGTTAAAACAAGAAATGGGTGTCATGGGCGCGCAGTTGTTTGCGTTTAGTTGGGGGATTGATCGGACCGTTGTACGGCATAAATATAAGGCCAAAGAGAAGTCTTATGGGAATAGTCAGGTATTACCACGCGATTATTTTATCCAAGCTGAGATTGAAGTTGTGATTCGGGAAATTGCAGAGCAAGTGGCTGCACGTCTCAGGGCGCATCACAAGGCGACCACGGTTATCAGTCTGGGGATTGGCTTTTCATTTGCTGCAAAAGAGGGTGCATCGCGTGGTGGTTTTGGGCGTTCAATGAAGATTGATGCGACTAATGCTAATCAGCAACTCACAAAACATGCCATCCAACTTTTTCGTGAAGAATGGCAACACGAATCGATTCGGCATATTAGTATTGCGTGCAGCAATTTGGTTGACGATAGTGCGGAACAATTAGATATGTTCGACACACAGTTTATTAATTTGAAAAAGCAGAAATTAGATAGCACGGTCGATGAAATTCGCAAGCGCTACGGTTTTACATCGGTGGTCAAATTGTCTAGCAAAGTAAAAGGTGCGACTGCAATTGAGCGTGCTGGCTTAGTCGGTGGGCATGCTGGAGGGAACGCCTATGAATAATGATGAATATGATCCCAATTTGGTTAATCAATTTTTGAAGTATGATTATTATGATCGTGGCATGATGAAATGGCAAGGGTTCTATTTAAGCGATCATACGGCAGTGTTAGATAAGAATAACCGCGTACAAGATCGTAAGCGCAATGAAAAACACATTGAGGCGATGACTGCTGAGATGATTGCTAATACCATCAATGACGCAATTGTTAAATGTTATCCGGTTCAAATCGACAAAGCAGAACGTTCAATAGAAGGTATTGTACCCAGTAAGGTGGAAGGTTTAATCAGTGGCTGGTTTGGTAGCCAAATAATTGTGGCAAATGAAGCCATTTTAATAGAAGAAATCTACGCAATAAAAAAACTAGCCCCCTAACTAAAGCGTCAGGAGGCTAGCTTTTTTACACGTTTTAAACAAACAAAAAAGCCGCTAAACCTTAGTTTAACGGCTTTTCTGGGTTCTAGGCTGTTTTAAATATCACCCGTACGGGGATCGAACCCGTAACTCCGCCTTGAGAGGGCGACGTCTTAACCGATTTGACCAACGGGCAATGTTCGGAACAACTAATATCTTAGCGAATAAAGCCTGTAATGTCAATGGTTAATTGACTCTAGCGAGGCTAAATGAAGATTTTATAGTTACGACGATTAATGTTAATAATTTCCTTGGTCATAGTGCGATTTGTTTGTCTCTTTAAATGTTTCAAGATATTCCGAATATAGTCCTGATGGTTTATCAGTAGATTTAGAATATCGTTATCAATTGTGACTTCAAGCGTCCTGCGTGAATCTATCCAATCAATCACAACGTGGTCTTGATCATATACGGCAACTTTCCCGTCAAATAATTTTTCGATTTCTGCTTTTTTCATCATTGGAACCACCTCCAAGAATAGTATAGTCCTCTTTTAAAGATTTGTTAAAAATCATAATTGACAACGTCTGGAGTGTGCAGTATCATAGTATTCGTTGATGATATTGGGTATTCGCCAAATTGGTAAGGCACCGGACTCTGAATCCGGAATTTATAGGTTCGAGCCCTATATACCCAATTAAGATAGAAAGAGCTGAGTAATCAGCTCTTTTTTTGTGGCTTTATATCGATAGGGCAGATTATTTGTAGTTCTCTGTCTCAAACATGATTTGGATCGCATAGCGATCCGCAATCTTAGCTAAAGCCCGTAAATTGAAGAACCAATAGTGTGCTAATAGCTTACTTTTGAAAATTAATGTTGTGTCCTGAGCACCGGAAATTTGAATCATTCGATCATCCAATGCGACGTTTAAATCTAAATCATTTAATTTTAAAACTTTCATTTTGATCACCTCGTCTTATTATTACGTTAAATAGGGCGGTTATTTTTGAAAGAGGGTTAATTAATTCAAAATAGCATATTTAGCATTTTTATGGACTGTAATCCTTGGTGTTATAACCTTTTAGGCCGATTACAAGTCAATTAAATTGTGGGCTTCATTACAAAGTTAGGTGAAATTGCCGTCATTTTGTTACGGATTTGTCATCAATTGTTATGGTTTTGATATTTACTAACGGATTTAAGATGGTATATTAGTCCCACGTTAAACAGATAGAAAAATCAATTTAAACAATAAGGAGTCCATTCAAAATATGAAATCTTTAAAAACTTTACTTTACAGTGCCGCTTTAACAACAGTCGCAACAACCGGGTTACTTTTCGTTAACCAATCACAAGCCAGTGCCGCAACAACTTATACCGTTGCAAATGGTGATACGCTTTCAACCATTGCGCAAAAATTCAATGGTAGTACAGAGCTTGTTAACCAAATCGCAACAACTAATAATATTGCTGATATTAATATGATCTTTGTTGGTGAACAATTAACAATTGATGCTGATCAAGTGGCACAAACACCAGCCCCTGTTGTAACTCAACAAGTAGCTACACCTGTTCAAACACCGGCCCCTGTAGTTCAAGCACAACCTGCAGTTCAAGCTGCACCAGTACAACAAGCACCCGTAGCTGCACAAACAACAACTACAACTACAACGAGTTCATCTAAGGAATGGATTGCACAAAAAGAATCAGGCGGTTCATATTCAGCACGTAACGGTCAATTAATCGGCCGTTATCAATTATCAGCTTCATACTTAAATGGTGATTATTCAGCAGCTAACCAAGACCGCGTTGCAGATCAATATGTAACAAGTCGTTATGGTTCATGGGATGCCGCTAAGAGCTTCTGGTTAAGTAATGGTTGGTACTAAACTAAAATAATGACAACGTCTAGGCCATTGGTCTGGGCGTTTTTTTATGGTAAGTTAGTGATTGGAAGTGTAAAATGAAAGTAGTATAAAGAGTGAGGCTTGATCAGATGAAGATTTTAGGAGTGTTAGGCAGTCATCAACGAGATGGGGTCAATGGGCAACTTTTAGATGCCGTTTTAGCAGGTGTAAAACCGGAAGATGACGTTGAAGTGATCTTTTTAAATGATTATCAAATATTACCAGATGCTGGCAAAGCCAATCCGGTATTGGATGAACTGGAAGCTAAGTTATTGGCAGCCGATGTTTGGATACTGGCTGCGCCAACTTATTGGGGTGCAATGTCGGGTGTGATGAAAAACTTCTTGGATTGCGTGCGGCAACGGTTAGTCCGATTTAATCGGGCGGGAGATGCGTTACCAGATCGCTTCAAAGGCAAAAGTTACATTACGATTAGTAGTTGTTATGCCAGTCCAGCTGAGGAATTGGTTACTGGTGTGACTGATGGGACTTTTAGAACTTTTGATAAAGTCTTGGGGGCAGCTGGACTTTTAAAAATCCGGGAAGTTGTCCAGACAAAAACGTATGGTTTAAAGACACTTTCAGCGCAGAAACAAGCGAAATGTCGCCAAGTCGGCGCAAGCATTCAATCTAAAGCAAAGAGGACGGATGATACAGTGAAACGGTATATACAACTATTTGGCATGGTCGCCTGTGCAACCTTGATTACGATGGTACTGCAACAATTAGTGAACTTAGTGTTGCCAATTGGCCAGTTTTGGCTTAATTATGTGTCATTCGTTTTAATCTTCTTCATTCTATTGGCAAGTGTGTTACACTTTTTTACGGTGGTTAAACACCGCAGACATTAGGAGGGATTCAGATGAAAATTGCATTGATTGCACATGATCGTCAGAAACCAACGATTGTGAAACTGGCGACGGCTTATAAACCTATTTTGGCGCAACACGAATTATTTGCGACTGGAACGACTGGTCAAAAAATTATTGAAGCAACTGGCTTGCCGATTACACGGTTTAAGTCAGGTCCTCTAGGGGGCGATCAGCAAATTGGCGCGTTGATTTCAGAAAATAAGATGGACCTGGTAATCTTTTTGAGAGATCCATTGACTGCTCAACCTCACGAACCGGATGTGAATGCATTAATTCGATTATCTGACGTTTATGAAGTACCGTTGGCAACCAACGTCGGGACGGCTGAAGTATTGCTGCGCGGTTTGGACTTAGGACTGGTCGACTTTAGAAAAGTGGTCCATGGTCAAGATGTCAATTCAATTAATTTATAGTGTAAAGCGGATTGTACCTTATTTCGACTGTGAAATAGTGCAATCCGTTTTTTGATTTCAATTTTAATTTGCGTATAATAAGAGTATTGATTTGGAGGGATTGGGTTGCAAAAAGAAATAGGGTTTCATGATCGGCTAAGCACGGCGATGTTTTTAACGTTTCTTGGTGGCTTCTTAGATGCGTATTGTGTGATTTTACGTGGTGGCGTCTTTGCGAGTGCACAGACCGGTAATATCGTGTTCATCGGCTTAGATATCGCAACGAACCAGTGGGCACAACTTCCTGAAAAGATATTACCCATTATTTCATTTGGGTTTGGGGTTATTATTGTGCAGCTGGCGAAGCGGCATTTTAACACTGGTGGGTTGAATGTTTGGCGGTTGTGGTTATTAGGTTTTCAAATTATTGCTTTAGTAGTAGTTGGTTTTTTATCAACCGCGATTCCCAACATGTTTGTGACACCGATTCTGTCGATGTCGATGGCCATGCAATTAGCGAGTTATTCAACGGTTAATGGCTATCCATATGCGAATGCTTTTACGACCGGCAATTATAAGAAATTAATCGAAAATACTTATCTATATTTAGCGACCAAAGAAAAAAACTACCAACAAAAAGCCCGGTACTTCGGGTTAATTGTTGGTAGCTTCTTCATTGGTACTATTAGCTCAGGGTTAATTGTTAAGTTAATCAATGTGCGCACTGCATGGATAGCTGCGATTATGTTGACGGTGTTCTTTGGTTTTCAATTGTATTTTACAGAAGAAGTGATTGCTGAGACCAAACATATGCAACGTTAGCCGTAATAATAAACAATTAACATGGCAATGAAATATGCGCCGCAAACAGCAGTGCTAATCCAACTGGCAATCATAATGATGGGATGCGCAATAAAGGCACGCATGACAAAGAGAAACAAGGTTAAAATAGCATACTTAATACAGCTGACCTTTAGCTGTTCAAAATGAGGCTTATTCAAAAGAAAGATCCACTAAATAAAGTTGACGGTCACTAAGATGGGCGGTAGTAATCCACACATCTTGGAAGCCGTCTTTTTGTTTTTCTTCGGTTTGTTGATAAAAAGTCGTCAATAAGTCATGGTGTTCTTTGACGTACTCGGGGTCAATCCGGTTAACGTGTAGCCGCATATCAGGGAACAGTTTCTCGGCATCTGGCAGATCGACTTGGTCACTAATGCCAAAGCGAATCACGTTCGCATATTGAAACGGTTCTAGAACCACTTCATCAGGATGTTCTTGGATGTAAGTTAAGATGGTTGTTAATGCAGACATAGTCATGCTTCCTTTCTAGTCGTTTAAAAAATCGTAAAGCCAGCAGTAATGTTATTCAACATGTGTAAGGCAATATTACTCTTAATATTATGGGTGCGATAGTAGACGATAGCCAGAATTAGGCCAAGCAGTGCTTTTGAAATGAAATAAATCGGATCAGTTGCGCCGTGCATCAATCCGAATAAGATAGCACTTAACCCGATTGAGATGATTGGTGTGCCTGGGAAAAACCAATTCATTAGGAACCCTCTGAAAAGTAATTCCTCCATAATCGGACCTAAGAATAGGGCGTATGGTAGCATGAAAATACCAATCGTCTGAAAGACTGAGGTTAGTGCATCAACATTGGCATTACCGGTAGTATGCATAAACGGGATTGTACCGTTATTGACAGCAACCATCGCGATAAAGCCAATCAACATTGTCCACCAAGTCTGTTTGGTGAAGGGTTGGTCATAACGCGTTGATTTAATTTTTTGGTAGTAATACCACATTAGGGCAGTAATGCCGATAGTCGTGATTAGAAAAAGCCAACCAAAGACTAAAATTAGATGGGTTGTCTGTTGGGCCTTAGGGAGCAATGATAAGCCACTGACAATCATTAAAGGAACTTGTTGGATGATAATCAGAAGCAAAAAGACAATCCCATGTTTGACGTGTTTGATAAGCGCCACCTCCGTGTGCTTATCATAGCATATTCCCGTGAATGAATAAAAGATTGAATGCGGATTGCTGTTCAAGGCACGATGCTTTATGTTAGATTAAAACAGTTAAGAAAGGGGTGTTTGGATGTATTTAGCAATTAAAGAAATTAAACATGCTAAATTACGTTATTCGTTGATCATTTTTACGATTTTTCTAATTGCATATTTAATCTATTTTTTAACGGGGTTGGCATATGGGCTAGCCAATAATAACCGTTCGGCAATTGATCAATGGCACGCCAAAGAAGTTGTTATTAGTCAGTATGCGAATAAAAACTTGGCTGCTTCTGAATTAGATGTTGATCAATTACCCTCTATTAAAGGTGCACAGAAAAATCATGCGCAACTTGCTCAGATGATGGGTGTTGTGAGTAGTTCAGGTTTAAGTAAGCAAAATACGAGTGTTTTTGGTATCGATTTTGATGCTTTTTTGAAGCCTAAGTTGCAAAAAGGACGGTATCCTAAAAAGGCAAATGAGATTGTGGTCGACGACGGCTTACAAGGAATTGCTTTAAATCAACAAATTAAATTGAATGGGCGTCAACAAAAGTACAAAATTGTTGGGATTACGACGAACCACCGCTATAATACGCAACCGGTGACTTATTTGCGGTTGACCGATTTTAGCCGAATGCGCTACGGCACTGATCAGATTACGCACATTAATGCTTTAGTATTAAAGGGAAACGCGCGGATTAAGACAACGGATCAGCTGACCAAACTGACAATTCCAGAATTAATCGATAAGATTCCGGGGTATGGGCCACAGGTTAAGACGTTTGGTTTGATGATTGGCGCATTGCTAGTCATCGTCGCCTTTATCGTTGGGATTTTCATGTATATTATTACTATTGAAAAAACGGCCGTATACGGGGTTATGCGAGCACAAGGGATTTCAGGTGGCCAATTAGTTGGTAGTTTAATGTGGCAATCTGTATTCTTAGGGGTGATTGGGATTGGCCTTGGTTTGTTGTGTAACGCATTGACAACATTGGTATTACCAGCGGCGGTGCCGTATACAAATAATCCTTTACTAATTGGGGCCTTTTCTGCTGTTTTACTTGTGATGACAGTCATTGGCGCTTTATTCTCAATTTGGCGGATTCTGAAGATTGATCCGCTTGATGCGATTGGAGGGGCATAGGATGGCTTTAATGCGTTTAGAAAAAATCGTCAAAAAATTTGGCGCAGGCGACCAGCAAACCACGGCTTTAGATCAAATCGATTTAACGATTGAAAAGGGCCAGTTCATTGGTTTAACCGGACCATCTGGTTCTGGGAAGACGACCTTATTAACGATTATGGGTAGTTTACAAGGCCCAACAAGTGGGAAGCTCTTTTTTAAAGATCAAGAGATTAGTCAATTAAGCGAAAAACAGCGGTCTGCATTACGGTTTAACGATTTCGGCTTTATATTACAAAGTTCGAATCTGGTTCCATTTTTAACGGTTGAAGAACAATTCGAACTAGTCGATCGATTACGTGAAAAGCAAGCGCCACAATCAGCTGAACAACTATTAACCAATTTAGGTGTTTGGGATCAACGACGTCAGTACCCAACGAGCTTATCTGGTGGTCAGCGTCAACGAGTTGCGATTGCTCGGGCATTGTATGGTCAGCCAGATTTGATTTTTGCGGATGAACCAACCGCTAGTTTAGATAGTAAACGGGCCTTACAGGTTGCTGAGCAGCTGGCTAAAATCACGAAAGAGACAGGACAGACGATTGTGATGGTTTCCCATGATGAACGCGTCTTGGATTATACAGATCATCAATACGTGATGCGCGATGGTAAACTGACATAATGCGACTCATAATCATAAATTTTGACTAATATTGGTTAGCTATCCTATCATATAGGTAGACCAATAAGAAGGAGTGATTTTGAATGACAGATAAAGAAAAGTTAGATGGCATGAAAGACCAAGTAACCGGTAAAGTACAAGAAACAGCCGGTAAGGTGACTGGTGATCGCGAAACTGAGGCCAAAGGTAAAGCAAAGGGCTTTATGGGTGAAGCTAAAGAAAAATTAGCGGATGCCAAAGACAAAGTTGCTGAAAAAGCCAATGACGTGATGGATGATATTAAAGAAAAAATGGACAAAGACGATAAATAGCGCCTTTTAAAGGGAACCGGCAGACGATAGCCTGCCGGTTCTTTTTTTGTGGATTTAATGCTTGCATGAGTGCCTAAGTTGGCGTATTATGACATTACGTCACAATTATGACGCTCTGTCATTAATTTTCAGAAAGGAGTATCGAAATGCCGAAGAAAACATTTTTTAGATTACCTGAGGAAAAGCAACAACGACTGATTCAAGCTGCGCATGCTGAGTTTTCACGGGTACCGTTTAATGAAGCATCTGTCAGCAACATTATTAAAACGGCGGAGATTCCGCGAGGCAGTTTTTATCAGTACTTTGAAGATAAGGCGGATATTTTTTTCTACGACCTTAGCTTATTACGCGACAGTTCAAAGCAGGATTTAGAAAAGAGTCTGTTGGCTGTTCATGGTGATCTATTCAAGGCAATTCGCCAATTCTTTGCTGAAATGGCAGAAGAGATTATTAATGGTGAAAATGCACAATTTTACAAGCACCTCTTCTTACATATGGATTATAAGAACCAGCGCAAGATGTCACCAGAATTAATGCATGCCAAACAAGTAGATGGGATGCGCTTTTTAGAAGAAAACGTCAATTACGACTTGCTCAAGATTAACGCAGATCAACCCGAAGCGCTTAGAATTTTATTTCATGAGTTGATGACGACGGTCTTTCAAAGTATTGCAGCGTATTATCTGCAACAAGAAAGTGACCATGCGATTACAATTGAACAGGTCCAAGAACGCTTCGAATTAGTATTAGGCTGGTTAGAAACAGGGGCCAGCAAACAAGGATAAGGAAAGAAGGGACACACAACATGCTTAAACTTGCAAAGAAAAGAATGTCAGGTTGGGCCGTCTTTGGTGCGGTTTTATTCATGACGATTCAGGTTGTCAGTAACCTTTATTTACCCAATTTAACCTCCGACATTGTCAATGACGGGATTGCTAAGGGGAATATTGATTATATCTGGCAAGCAGGCTTTAAAATGTTAGGTTTTTCATTAATTAGTATTATCGCGGCCGTCTGCAACGTTTATCTTGCGGCACGGACGTCACAAGGCTTAGGCCAAAAATTACGTTCAGATATCTACCGGAAGGTCATCAACTTCTCACACGATGAAATGGATCAAGTTGGGACGTCTTCACTAATTACGCGGACGACTAACGATGTGGTGCAGATTCAAAATGTGGCAATGATGTTCTTACGGATGATGATTATGGCACCTATCATGTTGATTGGCGCAAGTTTCTTAGCGTATCAAAAAGATGCGCAACTTACATCCATTTTCTTGGTTGTCTTACCAATCATGGCACTCTTCATTGGTGGGGTGATGTACTTCGCTGTGCCATTATTCAAGGCAATGCAGAAAAAGACAGACCGGATTAACTTAGTTTTCCGGGAAGGTTTAACCGGGGTTCGGGTCATTCGAGCATTCCGGCGCGACAAGTTCGAACAAGAACGTTTTGATGAAGCTAATACTGACTACACGCAAAATGCGAAGAAAGTTTATAGTATTATGTCAGTGATGTTCCCAGCCATGACGTTAATCATGAGTGGGACTAACATTGCGATTACTTGGATGGGTGGACACTTAATCGCCAATCAAGCAATGCAAGTCGGGAATTTATTAGCGTTCGTGACTTATGCGATGCAAATCCTCATGAGTTTCATGATGCTTTCAATGGTCTTCGTCTTTATCCCGCGGGCGCAAGCTTCAGCAGTGCGGATTAATGAAGTGCTTGATTTACACACGCCGATTGAAGATCCAGCGACCCCTAAAACGTTTGGTGATCAACCAGCAAGCTTGGCTTTCAACCAGGTCAACTTCCGTTATCAAAATGCGGAACACTTAGCGCTTGAAAACGTTGATTTCCAAATGACAGCGGGCCAAACAGTCGCCGTGATTGGAGGCACTGGCTCAGGGAAGACCACGTTAGTCAACTTGATTCCTCGTTTTTACGATGTTGAAACGGGTGAAGTGACAGTCAAAGGGTTAAACGTGAAAGATGTGACCCTCCATGACATTCACCAACAAGTTGCATTTGTCCCTCAAAAAGCGAACTTATTTACCGGGACGATTCGGGAAAATATGCAATATGGGAATCCGAATGCGACCGATGATGAAATCTGGCACGCACTTGAAATTGCACAATCTAAAGATTTCGTCAGCGAACTTGAAGGTGGCTTAGATAGTCACGTTGAACAAGGTGGGGGCAACTTCTCTGGTGGTCAACGTCAACGGCTTGCCATCGCACGGGCGTTGGTTAAAAAAGCGGCTGTTTATGTCTTTGATGATTCTTTCTCAGCGTTGGACTTTAAGACGGATGCCTTATTACGGAAAGCCTTAAAAGAAGATGCTGAAATTCAAAAGAGTGTCGTTGTGATTGTTGGTCAACGGGTATCAACCGTTGCCGATGCCGACACCATCTTGGTCTTGGATGAAGGCCAGCTGGTCGGTAAAGGCTCACATGCTGAATTGAAGGCTAATAACGCCACATATCAAGAAATTATTAACTCACAAATCAGAGAGGGGGATGAAGACTAATGGCTGAAAAAACAACAACCAATCGACCCCAAGGTGGACATGGCCCAGGCCGTGGCATGGGTGGTGTCGTTGAAAAACCGAAGAATTTTTGGGGCACAACCAAACGATTATTAACCTACATGTCTAGCCGGTTAATCGGATTAGTGATTGTGTTAGCCTTAGCAATCATCTCCGTTATTTTCCAAATTAGAACACCAAAAGTATTAGGACAAGCAACGACCGAAATCTTCAAGGGTGTTATGAAGGGCAATGCCATGCAAAAAGCGGGCATGCCGATGAATGGCTTACCAATTGATTTCGATAAGATTCAACACATTATTATGACGGTGATTTTGATGTACTTAGCATCAGCGGTTTTCAGTTTCTTACAACAATTCATCATGACGCGGATTTCCCAACAAACCGTCTATGAATTACGGAAAGAATTAAAAGACAAGATGCAACGGGTACCGATTAATTACTACGACACACACTCAAACGGCGATATCATGAGTCGTGCGATTAATGATATGGACAACATTGCAAGTACCTTGCAACAAAGTTTAACGCAAATGGTAACCAGTGCTGTGACATTTATTGGCGTTATGTGGATGATGCTCTCGATTAGTTGGCAATTGACTTTAATTGCCTTAGTCACGATTCCACTCAGTTTAGTCGTCGTCGGGATTGTCGCACCGAAATCACAGAAATTCTTCGCAGCGCAACAAAAAAGTTTGGGGTTGTTGAACAACCAAATTGAAGAAAATTTCTCTGGTCAAGTGGTCTTAAAGACCTTCAACCGCGAACAAGTCACAATTGATGCCTTTGAAGAACAAAATGCATTACTCTATAAAGCAGCTTGGAAGGCACAATTTATTTCTGGGGTCATCATGCCGTTAATGACGTTCGTCAATAACATTGGTTACGTCTTCGTAGCAATTGTCGGGGGGATTCGTGTTTCTCACGGCCAAGTTACTTTAGGGGATATGCAAGCGTTCATGCAATATACGCAACAATTCTCACAACCAATCACGCAATTGGCCAACTTAGCGAATACAATCCAATCAACGATTGCCTCAGCTGAACGGGTCTTCGAAGTCTTAGATGAAGATGACATGAGTGACGACCCATCAGAAGTGCCGGCGATTGTTGATGACCAAAATCTACTTGAATTAGAACATGTCGAATTCGGTTATCAAGGTAAAGATATCTTGATGAAGGATTACAACTTGCAAGTCAAACCAGGCCAAATGATTGCGATTGTCGGCCCAACAGGTGCTGGTAAAACAACCATCATTAACTTGTTGGAACGCTTCTACGACGTGAGTGGCGGTTCAATCAAGCTTAAAGGTGTCGATACGCGCGATATGACTCGGGAACAATTACGGCGTCACTTCGCGATGGTTTTACAAGATACTTGGTTATTTACTGGAACGATTTGGGATAATTTGAAATATGGGAACGCTGATGCTTCAGATGAAGCCATTTTAGCAGCCGCCAAAGCAGCGCACGTTGACGGTTTTGTCCGTCAATTACCCGATGGCTATGAGACGGTCTTGAATGAAGAAGCTTCGAATATCTCCCAAGGTCAACGCCAATTATTGACGATTGCGCGGGCCTTTGTTGCCGATCCAGAGATTTTGATCTTGGATGAAGCAACCAGTTCAGTGGATACACGGACTGAAATTCATATTCAACACGCCATGGAACGCTTGTTGCAAAATCGGACCAGTTTCGTGGTTGCCCATCGTTTATCGACGATTCGCGATGCCGATAACATCATCGTGATGAATCACGGTTCGATTATTGAAACCGGGACCCATGATAGTTTGATGGCACAAGATGGTTTCTACGCTGACTTGTACAATAGTCAATTCTTAGGCAACGTTAAAATTTAATCATGAATGACGCAAATAAGGCCGCAGATAAAATCTGCGGCCTTATTTTTGTCCGTGTTTGGCGTATACTAGTGATATTGATGTAGTAGGAGGAATTTAACATGCGATTTGAACAAACCATCCGGCAAATTGAAGCGCTAGTTGATGAAGGGATTGTCCCTGGTGTTTCTTATGCCATCATCGAAGGCCCTGAAGTGATGACTAATGTAATCGGGCAGGCCGAATTAGTGCCCCAAAAAGTGCCGTTAAAAGCTGATCAGTTGTATGATTTAGCGTCATTAACGAAAGTGATTGGCACGACGACGATTGTTTTGCGGCTATTGGAAAAAGGGCGGCTTTCTTTACGAACAAAAGTGCATAGTTTGTTGCCGGCCTTTAAAGATCGACGGGTGACGGTCTTGCATCTATTGACGCACACGTCCGGTTTAACGGGCTACATTCCGAATCGGAATCAATTATCGGCTGCCGAATTAAAAACGGCGCTTTTGACGCAATTAACGGTCGGCCCAAATTTTGGTGAAAAGGTTGTTTACACGGACATTGGTATGTTGTATTTGGGCTGGATGATTGAAGCCATCTATCAAAAACCGATTCAGGATTTGATTCAAGAACTCGTTTTAACCCCACTCGGTATGCAAGCCAGTACGTTTAATCCGGACAAAAGTTTGGCGGTCCCGACTGAATTGAGTGCCGAACGCGGCTTAATCCAGGGCACTGTCCACGATCCGAAAAGTGCGATTTTACAAAATCATAGTGGTGCAGCCGGCTTGTTTGCTCCATTAAAAGACGTTGTCCGCTTTGCCCAGTTCCAATTAGGGCAGTTGAAGGTTGACCAGCCACCAATCAGTCAGGCGAGTGTTAAGAGTCTCTATCGTGATTGGACACCAAAACATCTCGGGCGCTCACTGGGCTGGGATTTGCGCTTTGAGCCGCAAGAACACCAGCCACTGATTTATCACACCGGTTTTACCGGCACGTTCATGCTATTGGATCGCAAGCGGCAAACGGGGCTGATTGTCCTGAGTAATCGCATTCATCCAACGGCTGATAATCCGGTCTTTTTGGAACGACGGGATGCGATTGTGGCACAATTTTTAGCGGATAATCACCTAGAAACAAAAGCCTAGTCAAATTCGCAAATTTGCGTATTATCCGCTTACATTTGTGGTAAAATGGGACTATTGATAAATAAAGCGCATTAGGAGTGAGTGAATTGACAGAACCTTTATTTCTAAAATCTGTTTTTCAAGAAAAAATTTGGGGTGGTCGCAAATTAGCTGAAGCCTTCGATTATGATTTACCAGACGGCGATATTGGTGAATGTTGGGCCATTTCAGCCCATCCCCATGGTCCTAGTACCATCGAAAATGGCCCATTAAAAGGGCTCACATTAGATCAAGCATGGGCAACCCACCGCGAATATTTCGGTAATGCAGAAGGTAAAGTATTCCCATTGTTAACTAAGATTTTGGATGCTGAAGCAAGTCTTTCTGTCCAAGTGCACCCAGATGACGCTTATGCTGCTGCTCATGAAGGTCCAACCGAACTCGGTAAGACGGAATGTTGGTATATTTTGGATGCTGAACCAGGTGCTTATTTAATCTATGGCCACCATGCCAAGACCAAAGCGGAATTAACAGCAATGATTGAAGCAGGCAAGTGGGATGATTTACTCCGCAAAGTGCCCGTTAAGACTGGTGACTTTTTCTACGTCCCAAGTGGCACGATTCACGCATTGAACAAAGGGATTATGGCGCTTGAAACCCAACAAAGTAGTGATACAACATATCGGTTATACGATTATGATCGGGTTGATGCTAAGACGGGCGAAAAACGCGAACTACACTTGAAGCAATCAATTGATACGACGATTGTGCCGCATCAAGATCCCGTTTTGAATATTCAAACAGAACATGTTGGAGATTCAACAATCACGACTTATGTGCAACCACCAATGTCACCATTTTTCAGTGTTTACCAATGGTTAGTGAAGGGCGACTTACACTTTGATCGGACAACGGCACCCTATACTTTAGTCTCCGTGGTCGATGGTGAAGGCGAACTGATTGTCGATGGGCAAACTTACCCAATTCACAAGAATATGCATTTTGTGTTACCATTTGATATTAAGTCATGGGACTTAAAAGGTGACATGCAAATTATTGCGTCAGAACCGGGTAACAAGTAAACTGAATATAACCAATTGCAACCGCAGCCGTGGTTGCAATTTTTTTAATGATTAAAAGAGTAGGGTGG
>ERZ794962.14-NODE-14-length-42460-cov-12.201132_pt1 | contig 42460 bp, 36 predicted proteins | sample MGYA00375739_ERZ794962 | MGnify/ENA primary metagenome ERZ794962 (study PRJEB30138, sample SAMN05968710) | food fermentation metagenome | isolation source: fermented_meat | host: spontaneous_fermented_meat_time_7_first_replicate;spontan... | place: Italy | collected...
TTTACAACCCAGAAAGCTACTTAAAGTTTCGTCCAATATTTGGGGTTCACTTCAAACGCTGTTTTTTTAATAGCCGGCTGACAAGTCTACCGGATTGACGGGTAATTCACCTTTGTCTAAATAACTGGGTAAATTTTGATCGAAAATTTTGAAGAGCCGTTCATGGATATCAGCGATGTAACCTAAAATATGTGGCGTGATAATCAGGTTTGGTGTGGCCCATAATGGTGAATCACTTGGTAATGGTTCGTTTTGGGCAACATCGATTGCTGCTCCTGCCAAATGACCGGATTGTAGATAGTGCATCAAAGCTGCTTCGTCGACTGAAGCGCCGCGCCCTAAATTGAAGAAGTAAGCCCCTCGATGGAGTTGCGTAAAAAAGGTGGTGTCGAAGAACCGATTGGTGACCGGTGTTAATGGCATCACATTAATCACGAAGTCTGCTTGTGGCAATGCTTGTTCGTAATCCGTGTCGGTTAGAATCTGATCAAAATTGGCAACGGGTTTCTCGTGCCGATTAACGCCGATTGTGTGCATACCCATGACGTGGGCATACTTTGCAATTTCCTCACCAATTTGACCTGTTCCAAAAATGAGGAGTGTGCGGTGTTCCAAATTTGTCATTTGTTCACCAATAGCATGATGCTCCCATTGATGCGCTGCTTGTGCGGGTAAGCTCTGATAAATCCCACGGGTAAAGTGTAATATGTAACTTAATGCCGTCTGTGCGATTGGTTTTGCGTGCATCCCGCGTGCGTTTGATACCAGTACCCCTTGCTTAGCTAACGTGGCTAGTGGTAAATAATCAACCCCTGAGCTTGCGGTCTGAATCCATTTTAATTGATTACCGGGCTCTGCTAAAATTTTCGGGCCTACATCTTTATTCCAACCAAACATAATCTCAATACTACCCAGTTGACTTGGTTTTAAATCAGCTAAAGCGATGATTGTTAAACCTTTTGCAGTTAGTGCTTTGACGTGTTGTTCAGGAATTGTTTCTGCTGCTAAAATGACTGTCAAGTTGATCCCTCACCTTATTATTGAAGTAATCTTTATTATAAGGGATTTTCAGCAAATAAAAAAGCATTACCGACTGAAAACGGCAATGCTTTATAAAAAATTTTATTCTTTTTCTGCACGTGGCCATACTGGACGACCCCAGTATTGGAATAAATCAGTTTGAATCCGACCATTATACAATTTCCGGCGTTTAGTTGCGCGTTGCCCGAATGATTCTTGGAATTGTAAGTCACTTGTTAAAATATACTTACTCCAAGTCTTCAATGACCGATAGGTATCACCCATTTCTTTATACAAAGCACGGGCTTGTGTTTGGTCGCTTAATCGTTTCCCGTAAGGAGGGTTGGCGATGATGACCCCGTTGGTTAAATCTGTCTTGAAATCTTTAACAGCGAGTTGTTTGAACTGGATATCATGTAAAACACCAGCTTCGTTCGCATTCAACTTAGCGATATCAATCATGTTTTGATCGATATCATAACCAAAAATTTCAAGTGGTTGGTCTTTTTCGGCTGCTTTCGCTTCGGCTTTGGCATTTTCTAAAACAGAAGCATCGATCCAATCGAAGTCTTCAAAGGCAAACTTACGATGCATACCAGGTGCAATGTTGTGACCAATTAAAGCTGCTTCGATCGCAATGGTCCCAGAACCAGTCGTTGGATCAACAAATGGCATATCAGGTTGCCAACGGCTTAAAAGAATTAAGGATGCCGCGAAGTTTTCCTTCAATGGGGCTTCCCCTTTTTCAAGGCGGTAGCCCCGCTTGAATAAACTAGGACCAGTTGTATCTAAGCTGATCGTCACGACATCTTTTAGGATGCTGACTTCAAGCGGATACGTTGCGCCTGTTTCAGCTAAACGTGTTCGGCGGTGATAGACAGTACTTAACTTATCAACAATCGCTTTTTTAGTGATGGCTTGCACGTCTGGTTCGCTATGGAGCGTTGAACGGACTGAGCGACCAGCAACTGGAAAAGCGGCGTCTAATGGCAGGAACTTGTCCCATGGCAAAGCTTTCACTTGTTCAAAAAGGTCATCGAAGGTTTTGGCCTCAAATTGACCAATCGCGATTTTCACCCGATCAGCACTGCGTAACCAGAGATTGGTTTTTGCAATATCTGCCACATCGCCTTCGAAATACACCCGGCCATTATCTGAACGTGTTTCATAACCGAGATTTTGTAATTCTTTGGCCGTAATGGATTCAATCCCACTCGCCATTGTTGCGTATAGTTGGTAAGTCATGTTTTTAAAGATCCCCTTAGGAAATTATTTTTTAAATAAAAAGAGCTTGGGCAAAAGCCCAAGCCACCTGTTTGTAAACCTCTATAGGCCATGTTTTGTTCCAGAACTTCCCCAGGAAGAAAGCTCCTTCAGTAATCATCTATCTGTTCTTTCGAACTCTCATTTTTAGTTCATTTCCATAAATGAGACGCCCCTACCAAAGTTTGGGTTACTCGCTCGCGGGGTTTACCTCGTTCCATCGTTTGGGTTTCCCCAAACGCTCCGTCACTGTGGCACTATTTAAGGATATTAACGCATGACCGAAGTTTTAGCGCTTTTTCCGCCGTTACCGTTAAGGTACCCTGGCTTATTGGGCCAGGCACGAACACTACAAGCATCTCAGCCTGTGCGGGCATGGACCTTCCTCAGCCTACCGATGTAGACCGCGATTACTCAAGATTTACAAATGTTGAATCAATGTTTATAAGTATAGCACAAGATTAAAGATTTGTCTCGTCAAATTGTGAATGATTTTGAACTCTTGTCTGTGGAGCTTGATTTTGTTCACTTAACTTAGCACCGAACACGTGGCGTTCAAGGTTTGATAAGCGTTTCAAAATATCATAGTTGGTTGCTGCTGAAGCTTGTTGTGGTGCACTTTCCTTCACGTTATCAGAAGCGCTGAGTTGGCGGTTTAATTCGTCAACCTTCTTGAATAAGCGGGCATTTTCCGCCGTTAGCCGATCGATTGCTTCTTGATAAGTTTGATAGTCTTTAATAACTAAATCAAGGTAACCATCGACTTCTTCAGGTTCATAGCCCCGCATTTTTGTTTTAAATTCTTTTTTCAATATATCAGTTGGGTTCAATTCGATTTCAATTTGATTGTCCATTTTGACACCTCATTTAGAATAAATGTACTATGATTCCCATTATAGCAAAGTTATCGGATAATTAAAACTCTTGCTGATCTAATTCCGCTAACTCAGTCGCGATATCTTGTAGTTCGAAAAAATCGACCAAGTTAATCGGATAATCTTGTTGGTCTTGATATTGGCGGGCTGCATGATAATCATATTCTGGTTTGCCCGGTGATTCACGATCATAGTATAATAGTTGACCATCCGTATGGGTCAGCATGAATTGTTGATACTGGCGCAATTGTTGCGGTCCAGAATACGGTGCGTTAATCACTGGTTCGCAAAAATCGACTCGCGCTTTGAGCTGACTCAATTGAGCTTGGTTATTTTCGTTCCATTGCTGACCAAAATCATTAAACGGCAACATCATCGCCAATTTTAAATCCGGATAGTCCGTTTTTAGTTCAATAGCAACTTGCAGACTCCACTGTTCAATCCCCATTTGGCCACCAGTGATCACCCACTCGAGCCCATCATCTAAATATTGTGTTAACTGCTTTTTTAATGAATATTTAATTACTTTAAGTTTCTCGTCAGTTTCGCCAAAAACACCGAGTTCATAGCTTCGATAGCCGCTCACCCATAGTCGTTTCAAGTCAGGTCCCTCCCAAATGATTTTCAATTAAACTAAACATTGCTATAATAGTGAAACAGGAGTGTGATTTTCAATGGCCTTTCATTATCCTAACGGACAGCCTTATACAAATAATGAGACAAAACCAACTAAAAAGCAAGCCCGGCAACCAGAAGCAACAACGTTATTTGGTAAACGCGGCATGACGTTGGAAGAAGAACTCAATGATAGTAATCAGTATTATCGATTACATGCAACGGCTGTCGTGTATAAGAAACCAACGCCAATTCAGATTGTGAAGGTCGACTACCCTGCCCGCAGCCAAGCGGTTATTAAAGAAGCTTATTTTAAACAAGCCTCAACAACTGACTATAATGGGATTTATCAGGGCCGTTACGTCGATTTTGAAGCGAAGGAAACGAAGAATAAAACCGCGTTTCCGTTTCGGAACTTCCATCAACATCAGATTGAACATTTCAGAGCCTGCTTGAATCAAGGTGGCATCTGCTTTGTCATTATGAAATTTGTCCCGCTACAACGGCTATTCTTGTATCCCGCAACAGAACTGATTAGCCGCTGGGACGCGCAAGTTGATGGTGCACGAAAATCGATTTCACTCAGTGATGTGATTGACAATGGGATTGAGATTAAGTACCAACTTAATCCAATTATTCCCTACTTAGATGCCGTAGATCAGTTATTAAAGCGGTCAAATAAAGGAGTTTAAAGAACAATGTCCGATAATCGAAACAATAATAATTCGCGAGTTGCAAGGCACAAAGCTGAAGCAAAACCCGCTAATAAGAAACGCCGGCCCCTCTTTTTAAGAATTCTAAAATGGCTGTTACTACTGATTGTAGTGGCTTTCGTGGCTGGGATTGGTTTGTTTGCCTACTATGTTAAAGATACACCAAACCTAACGCAAGCGGACCTGCAAAGTCCGAATGCGACAATTCTATACGATGATCAAGGGAAACCTTTCAAAACAATTGGTGGCGAAAATCGGAGTTATGTCAAGAGTGATCAAATCCCGCAAACATTAAAAGATGCAGTAGTCTCTATTGAAGATCGTCGTTTCTATAAAGAAAAATTCGGGATTGATCCAATCCGAATTGCGTCTGCTGCAGTCGCCAATATTACTGGTAAATCACCGCTGGGCTTACAAGGTGGGAGTACTTTAACCCAACAATTGATTAAACTGTCTAAATTCTCAACGAAAAACAGCGATCAGACTTTCAGACGAAAAGCACAAGAAGCGTGGCTTGCCGTTCAAGTCGAACGTCAATATTCAAAAGACCAAATCTTAGAGTATTATATGAACAAAGTGTACCTGAATAACGGGGTCAATGGTATGGGGACGGCTGCTAAGTATTATTATGGCAAGTCGTTGAAGGAATTAAGTTTGCCACAACTGGCATTGATTGCGGGTATGCCGCAATCGCCAAGTAATTACGATCCGTACCTCCACCCTGATTTAGCGAAGAAGCGCCGTGATTTAGTTCTTGATGCGCTTTTGCGGAACAATAAGATTACAGCAACTGAAGCTGCCGAAGCTAAACAAGTCCCAATTAATACCGGCTTAGTGGATCAACAAACAGTAGCGAATAGTTCAACGGATTCTAAAGCAACCGACGCTTACGTCAAGGAAGTCCTCGCCGACTTGAAGAAAAAAGGCTATGATCCGTACACGGCTGGTTTGAAAGTCTACACCAATATCAATATGGACGCGCAACGTAAGTTATACGATATCGTCAATAATGATAGCAGTATTCCATTCCCAGATGATCAACTACAAACAGCAGTTTCAATTACAGATCCTAATAACGGTCGAATTGTTGCGATGATTGGTGGTCGTAAAACTGGTGATGTGCAGCTCGGTTATAACCGGGCCGTGCAATCTGGCCGAAGTAATGGGTCATCAATGAAACCATTAATGGATTACGGTCCAGCTATCGAATATCTTGACTACTCAACCGCACAGAAACTACAAGATGTCCCTTACACTTATCCTGGAACCAATATTCAATTGCATAACTTTGATGGCCGTTATCTCGGTACAATTACCGCGCGTAATGCGCTTGCCAACTCACGAAACGTCCCAGCCATCGAACTGTTAGAAGCTGTTGGCATGACTAAAGCCCGTGAATTCGTGAAAGGCTTAGGCATTAACGTGCCAGCTGATACTGGTCTTTCTTATGGGATTGGTGGGAATGTTTCAACTGTTGATGAAGCTGCCGCATATGGCGCCTTCGCAAACGGTGGAACTTACTATGCACCAACTTATATCCATAAAGTCGAAACAGCCGATGGGATTACGCATAATTATGATTCTGATGGCACACAGGCTATGAAGAGTTCAACGGCCTACATGATTACTGATATGTTAAAAGATGTTATTAAAAATGGTTCTGGGACGTTAGCCCAAATTCCAGGGCTTCATCAAGCTGGTAAGACTGGGACAACCGATTATTCTAGCGAAGAAATTGCCAAATCTGGGTTAAACCCAACTTTAGCGAAGGATAGCTGGTTTGCCGGTTATACCAAGAACTATTCAGTGACGGTTTGGACTGGATACGATGAACCACTTAAAAATGGATTAACAATGAGTGAGCGGAACGTCGCCGCTTATATCTATAAAGCAATGATGGCCTACCTCGCTCAAAACGCAACCAACTCAGATTGGTCAATGCCAAGTAACGTGGTTGCTAAAAACGTGGCTGGCGTACGAGAACTCTATATTAAAGGGACGACGACCATTCCAAGTTCTTCAAGCAGTCGATCTTCTTCAAGTAGTGTACTCTACTCTAGCTCAGAAGCACCGGTCAGCTCAAGCAGTGAAATTTCTAGCTCAAGTAGCGTGGTTGAAACACCAAGTGAATCTTCCAGTGTGCCGGAGACCTCATCTTCAAGCACCCCAACTGAAAGTTCACAATCGCAACCTTCGACCTCAACCCCTCCGGCAACAACTAAATCCAGGAACGGGGTCGACGACACAAACACCAGCAGCGCCAACTAACTAAAAGAAGCACCGTTCAGTTCAACGATAAACGTTGGCTGAACGGTGCTTTTTTTGCGTTTTTTAACCACGATCTTCAAGAAATTGTTGGCCTGCTTGGCAAATCCTTAATAAGGGACACTCATCGCAATGCGGCTTACGTGCCGTACAGACTTGCCGCCCAAAAAGAATGAGTGTGTGGTGCGCTTGAACCCATGTTTTCTTAGGAAGCTTCGCTTGAAAGTCCTTTTCAATCTGGATCACCGAGGCATCCTGTGCACTGATTTTGAGCCGTTTGGCAATCCGAGTGACATGCGTATCGACGGCAAATGATGGGACGTTAAAGGCGTCACCTAAAACGACATTCGCGGTCTTACGGCCAACACCAGCAAGTTGTTCCAATTCGGCATGTGTGCGCGGCACTTCCCCACCAAAATCTGCCATTAGTTGTTGGCAGCATGTTTTAATGTGTTTAGCTTTATTATGATATAACCCGATTGAATGAATATCAGCTTCAATATCGGCAATCTCTGCATTCGCGAAACTAGCTGGTGTCGGGAAATCAGCAAATAGTTGTGGGGTGACCTTATTGACGGAAACGTCGGTGGCTTGTGCGCTAAGCATCACCGCAATCAACAATTGAAACGGTGAATCAGCAACTAATGCGCCCTGCGCATCTGGAATTAAATTGTATAGTTGGTGCATGGCCCACTGTGTTTTGGCTTTTGATAACATCCGCTTCATCTCCTATTCGATTAACGTCTTGGATGGGCCTTTTGGTAAGCTTGTAGGGATTCTTTATCAGTAATATTTTGTTTCTGCCAGTTGAGCAAAATCTTATCAACGTACTTCAAGGAATAGACTTGATTTAAAACGGATTCTCGCACGGCTAATTGAATCAATTCTGGTTGATAATGATCTAAATCTAACCAGTTGGCAACAATCTCAGATTCCAATGGCGATAATGGGCGGCCAAGAGCTTGTTCAACTTGGTTAAAGACCGCACTCCGTTGGTTGCCGTCTAGTGCTTGTTGAGTGACTTGTGCGTCTTGAACGGCTAGCACGCTCAATTTAGTTAAGGCTGGTGTGAGATCGTAATGGTCTTCAGCCTTACCTTGTTCATTGACAGATGATTTAAGGGTAATTAGTTTTTTCTGTAAAAGTTGATGAATCAATGCGTAAATTTGGCTGGGTTCAATTCCCATGCGTTCACCAATCACAGCTAAATCGGGAAAGTCATTGTTTTGACTGGCAAAATCACTGAGCTGTAAGTAAACCACTAATTCTTCAGAAGACATCTTGAGCGTTTGATAGTGATGCAGTAACAGTCGAGAGACACTCAATTGGCCGCCTTGTAAAAACGCGGTAAGTTCGTTCATATTCTAGCCTTCTTTTCTAAAAGTTTCATTAGTTCTATTGTAACCAATTTTAGACAAATAAAAAAGCGCCGAGAACCTGATTTCGGTTCACGGCGCTTTAGTTAATCCTCAAAGCCAACTCGTTTGAGTCAGCACTCTGATTTGAAACATGCTTTTGAAAGTAGTCCTCTGTGCTTTGCTACGTCCAGCAAACGATCGACTTGCGTCGCTCATTCACTAGACTAGACAAATGCTTGAGAACTAACCACTTTCAACGCACTCTAATTCAAACGTGCTTTTGTAGCTAGGTTCCTGCGCTTAACAATGATTGTCAAATAATCAATTGCATCGATTATTCGCCAACCAACGTTAATGCTCAGAACCTAACCAGCTACAACGCACTCTATTTGAAACGTGCTTCTTCGAACTGCCTTTTCCGGTTAACTGTAAAACGGGCACCATGGCTGTGAAGCGCCATAATGCCCGTTTTGCTGTTAATCCTCAAAGTCAACCCGTTCGAGTCAGCACTCTTTATGGTTTAATTCTGTTAATCATTCTTGGGAATGGAATTGTTTCACGTAAATGATCGATACCACAAATCCATGTAATGGCCCGTTCTAGACCTAATCCGAAACCAGAATGTGGCACTGATCCGTAACGACATAAGTCTAAGTACCATTGATATTCTTCAAGGTCTAAGCCCATTGCTTTAATTTCAGCTTCTAATTTATTGAAGTCAGTTTCACGTTCACTACCACCGATAATTTCACCATAACCTTCTGGTGCCAATAAATCAGCACATAAGTAAACATCATCACGTGTTGGATGTGGCTTCATATAGAAAGGTTTGATGGCTTTTGGATAATTCAAAATGAAGACTGGTTGTTCGAATTGATCTGATAAATAAGTTTCATCTGGTGCGCCAAAGTCATCACCCCATTTAATACCGAAGTCAGCTGCTTGTAACATTTCAACAGCCTTATCGTATGAAATACGTGGATATGGTGTTTTAATGTATTTCTTCAATTGGTCAACATCACGGTCCAATAATTTTAATTCATAGGCACAGTGATCAATGACGTTTTGAACAAGGTAAGCTACGTATTTTTCTTGGACTTCAAGACTTTCATCTTGAGTTGTGAAGGCCATTTCTGGTTCAATCATCCAGAACTCAGTCAAATGACGACGAGTTTTGGATTTTTCAGCACGGAAAACAGGGCCGAAAGTGAAGACTTTGCCAAAGGCCATTGCGCCAGCTTCAGCGTATAATTGACCACTTTGTGTTAAATAAGCATCGTTGTCGAAATATTCGATGTGGAATAATTCAGTTGTCCCTTCAGGGGCACTACCCGTCAAGATTGGTGGATCCATCTTGATGAAGCCTTCTTGGTTGAAGAATTCATAAGAAGCGCGGATGATTTCATTTCTGATTTTCATGATCGCAAATGGGCGTTTTGAACGTAGCCATAAGTGACGGTGATCTAATAAGAATTCAATCCCATGTTCTTTAGGTGTAATTGGGTATTCACTGCTGTCACCAATTAATTCGATGTCAGAAATTTCAATTTCATAACCAAAGTGTGAACGAGTATCTTCATGGATGACCCCTGTCACCCACATACTTGATTCTTGTTTGACATCTTTTGCCAATTGGAAAACGGCTTCGCTTACTTGGCTTTTAACGACAACCCCTTGGAAAAAGGCAGTGCCATCACGTAATTGGAGGAATGAAATCTTCCCACTTGAACGTTTGTCGGTTAACCAAACGCCAATTTTAACTTCTTCATCGACATGGTTTTTTGCATCGATAATACTGATTTTTTTAACCATAAACTCTGTCTCCTTATGTGCAACATTTAATTTACAACAGTTCAAAATAACTGATAGTTATTATTATATAACAAAACCCTGACAACCACACCCCCCTAATTGAGAACCCTAGATATTTTCAATCAATTGAATCGTCTTCCCGGTTTTAAAATCGAGGGTTAAATAACAAAGACGGCCTTCGTCGCTTTTATAGACAACTTCCCAAACAGGCTTGTTGCGGTACATACCGAAGTTAATGTTCAGTACTTTTTGCGGATTTTTAGTTGACCATGTCTTTTCTAACGCATCGTTTTTAGAAATACCACCACTTTGATGATAGACAGTGGCATGATTGCCTTTTTCGTTGATTAAAACGAAGATGCCGTGATTATCACGGTCTTTACCACTAACGGTATAATATGTTGCATTTCGATGATACGTGTAGAACCCATCAGGCTCTTTTAATTTCGCGTATTTTTTAGCAATGTTAACGGCTTTGGTTTCAGCCGTTGCTTCGGGTTTTCGAGCTTGATGATAAATCATCAGCATGCTGGCAATGATTACCAACAATAAGAATATCCAGAGCCATCTCTTATATTTGCGCACGCTGCATTCTCTCCTTGTTCGCTTGAATAAGCCTTATTATAGCAAAAAATAACGGCTATCGGCGCTTAAAACCGAATCTTAGTGGGAATTTAACCAAAACAAGTCGGTTAATTCCCGGATTGTTTTAACCGACGCTGCTTTTTGGGGCAAACTTGTCGGTAACGCACGGCGCATTTGTTGCCCATATTGGGTCGATAACAGCCGGGGATCTAAACAAATGAAGACGCCGCGATCGTTAGGGGTTCTGATTAAGCGCCCAAATGCTTGGCGTAGTTTAATCGTTGCTTTGGGTAAAGCCTCTGCTTTAAATGGATTAATTCCTTGGGCAGAAAGTTGAGCGTAACGAATTCGTGTCTGCAGTGCATTCGGCGCATCAAATGGTAATTGAACAAGCACCACTAATTCCAGTGCTGATTCCGGAAAATCAACACCAGCAATGAAACTGCTTGTCGCCAACAAGATTGAATCGTGACCCAGCATAAAGCGCTTGGTAATTTTCTCCGCACTACCCGTAATCCCTTGGGCAAGAATCTCACGATCAAGCGATAAACCGGCGCGGCCAAGCGCATAATACACTTGTTCTAACGCCTGATTAGAATTAAACAGGACTAACGCCTGATGCGGATTGCCAACTAATAACGTTAATAGCTGTTCAGCAACTGCATGATGGTACTCATTGGGGGCTAAATTCTTTTGACTAGGACCATCTTCAGCGATAAAAAAGCACGCCTGTTGCTTGAAGCGGAATGGACTGCGTAATTTCTTAGTCGCTAGTGGTTGCGCTTCGGTAAAACCAAGTTCACGTTTCAAATAATCGAAGTGCCCATTAACCGCAAGGGTTGCGCCAGTCAATGTGACTGGTTCAAAGTGCGCGAGGATCTGTTGTATTTGCGGACCAGCTGAAAGCAATTGCCACTGGAGCTTAAACTGTGGTAACTGACTAGGTTGTTTAGGCTGTGTCATCTGAATCATTAACGCGTGTTGTTCCTGCGGTTTCGTCGCAATGAATAATTGCTCAAACCGTTGATAGGCTTCAACATCCGCCAACAATAGGTTGATTTCGTTTTCAAATGACTGCCAAATCCCCAAATCACCCTCTGTATATTGTTCTAACCGCTGTTCAAGCCAGTAACGCAACGCGAGAAAATGATCTTGAATGGTCAACAGTTGGCGGTTCAGTTGGTCAAATTGATTATGACAAGCGGTGACAAATTGAACCACTTCATCTGGATTCAAATAACGTTCACTAAACGCTTGATGTGCTTCTGGTTGCGGTAGTTCAAACGCTGTGGTTAGGTATGTCTCTAAGTCACTGATGGTTCGGCCTAACTTGGTTAAGTTTTTATGCACTAACCGTAACGAGCGGGCTTGCGGTGATTTTTTCGGGAAAAGCCGGGCTAAATTATTATTGGCCTGTTCCGGATCCGTATATTGCAACCCTTTTTGAGACCAAAGTTGCCAACGTGAAAGTGACCAATCTTGTTGCGCAATTTTTTGAACATTGAAAATCATGTTTTGTGCTTCATCTAAGACCAAGTATGGTCGCGCACCCCAGGTTTGGTGATCATTCGCGTGCTCTGCCAGGTAGGCGTGGTTCGTGACGAGTAGTTCGGCTTGTTGCTGGCGCTTATGCAGGCGACGTAAGAAGTCATCTTGATAAAACGGCGCTTGCGGTTGCAGACTTGCTAATCCGCGGTGCTGTACGTTATTGAAAAACGGTGTTTGGTAACTCGTCAAATTGAGTTCATCCAAATCCCCCGTTGTCGTTTGGGTTAGCCAAACTAAGATTCTCATCTGAAGCAACCGCACCATGCGATTCTTGTGTGGTAAGCGAAGTGATAATTCAAAGCGATGCAAATCCAAATAGTGACGCGGACTCTTAACGATTTCGGCATTAATTTGGCGACCTACTAATTTTTCAAGAAGCGGTCTGGCCTGCGTTAAAATCTGATCCTGTAGCAGCGTTGTCGATGTTGCAACCACTAATTTGTGTTCAGGCGTCATGCGATAACTATAGGGGAGTAAATACCCGATGGTCTTCCCTAACCCGGTGGCTGCTTCAATTAATAGTGGTTCAGGTGCCTCAGATTCGAAATTATCGTGAATCATATCCATCATGGCAGCTTGCGCTTTACGCCATTTCAAATGAGGTTTTAATAATCGTTTTTTATCAGCTTCTTCCACTGGATAATCGGCCGCAAAATTAGATCCCGGATAGATTTCAAATGATTCCTCCGCTGGTTTTCGCAGGGCAATGTTTTCACGAATTAATAGATCGTTCGGCAGCGGTCTCGATTGCGCATGCATCTGCTCAGCGACCGCTGTGAAGAAATCCCCGGTTTGACGTAATAAGCCCGCGCCTAACGCACTAAGACGTTCTAGGGTAACTAATGGCAGGTTCTTTAGCCGTGCCATTAATTTTAAGAATAATTTAGCCGTTACCAAGGCATCGCTGTCAGCTTGATGAGGATTGTCATGTTCGATGGCGAGTAACTGTGTGAGGTCTTGTAATCGATAGCTCGGTGCTTCTGGCAATACGATCTGAGCCAGTTCAACAGTATCGATGCCCGGCAAATCAAGTGGCGGTTGCCCCACGCGTTCTAATTCGCCATTTAAAAAAGGTAAGTCAAAGTTAATATTATGGGCCACGAAAACAGTACCGGATAAGAGTTCAACTAACGTTGGCGCTAAATCTTCGAAAATCGGTGCTAATTCGAGTTGATCAGCAGTGATATGCGTCAAATGTTGAATTTTAGTCGGTACGTCGCGAAGCGGATTAACATCTTGCGAAATCGTCTGAATGATTTTGCCGTTTTGAATGAGGGCGCATCCGAATTGAATAATGCGGTCCCCTTCTTTAATGTTTGTGCCAGTCGTTTCTAAATCAACGACGGCGTAAATTGTCTCTTGGTTCATGCTGTCACCAATACTTTACTCATTATTATATCAATCATACTATGAATGACGCGTAGAAACCAGTCTAGTTAATAGCGACTAGTTGGCCAATCGACAATAGATAGAGATATTTAGCGGTTACCGGCCGGTTAGCAATTTGCGTCAACGCGGCACTGTATAGGTTAATTTGGCCGGCATAACGCGCTTTAATCGCCTCAATGGCAGCTTCTGGATCAGCTGGGTTCACAAAATCAGTCTTATAGTCGAACAAAATACAGTCGGTATCCGTGGTTACATAACCATCCATAATCCCATGGATTAAGACATTGTCTTGATCTTCTGGGCGTAAACCGGCGAATAAGGGTGCAGCCGGTAACAACAGTGAAAATGGGACTTCCCGATGAACTTGCGCTGGTTCAGCTAACAGTTGTTGCCCCAACTCGCTCTCGAAGAACGTCATGATAGCAGCAACTTTAATTTGTTGTGCAACATTGGCAGTGAGGCTTTTTTGTAAAACAAGTCGGCCGATGACACTTTGCACCTGATCAATCGTTACTGGTTGGGTTAAATCGATTTCTTGTAAGACCAGATGCGTCGCCGTTCCAATTTCAGCCGGACTCGCTTTTCGAACAGTCTGCATGAATTGTGGTTGAGGTAATTCATCGGTCACGTAACGATGGGTTTGTTGCGGTGTATCAGCGTCAAAGCGTAATTGCCCCAACTGATCATTATCGGGATCTTCAAAGAGTCGTTTCACTTCTGAAACAGACTGGTAAGCTGTCGTTTCGGTGGCGCCTTTTGCTGGATAATTGAATGTTAGCTGGTCTTGGATCCCGTTGGCTAAATCAGTTGTTAAATCGACCGCCTTGAGTGCTACTTGTTGTTGCTGGCTCCAATCTTGATCATGGTGTAAAGCACCTGGTAGTTCCCCAAGGCGCGTCTCACTTGTAAACGTTAAATTAAATTCAGTTGCGTCGCCGCTCAGAGGTAGGAATGGTGTCCCCTCATCAGTCCAATCACGGGCTTGCGGATGACGAATTAAACTCAATCCAATCCAATCTAGTAAGTTCGTACTAGATTGACGAACAGAAGCGTCCAATCGCAGATCAGGATTTTGCTGCCCTTTTTGCCAAGTTGCTAGTAGTTTTGCTTGGTTGTCACAACTGCCCGCGATAATCAGCCGTTGCTCGGCACGCGTTAAAGCAACATAGAGTTTTCGCATTTCTTCAGCGCGTAACTTTTGCCGTTTTTGGGTCGTGATGGTTAATTCTGGTAGTGTTGGAATCTTTAACCGATTTTTCGCGTCTAAGTAAACAATTCCGAGTCCCGATTGATCATCGAGCACGTAATTTTGGCGCAAGTCTTGCTCGTTAAATTGATGATTGGCATCCATTAAGAAGACCACGGGGAATTCCAAGCCTTTACTCCCATGAATCGTCATCACGGAGATGGCATCTTGATTGGCGAGACTGGTTGGTTGGGCTAAATCCTTGTCTTGTTTTTGCAAGCGTTCGATAAATTGGATGAACTGGAAGAGCCCTTTAAAGCCGTTTGCTTCGTAAGTCGCAGCGCGTTCATAGAGTGCGTGCAAGTTTGCTTGGCGTTGGCGACCTGCTGGCATCCCACCGGCGTAATCTAAAAAGCCGGTCTTTTGGTAAATTGTCCAGATTAAATCAACGAGTGGCCGTTGACGTGCAATGGCTCGTAACTCATTTAATAAGGTTTGGAAATGCGTTAATTTTTCGAAGACTTGTTGGCCGAGTTGGCCGGATTTTTGTGCTTCGAACTGATCAAGATAATTAAAAACGGCTTGGTAATAGTCATCCGTTTTATCATTAATCCGGATTAATGCGAGTTCATTTTCGTTCATACCGACAATTGGTGACCGAAGCACGCTAACCAGTGGAATATCTTGATTGGGATTATCAATAATTTTCAAGAAAGATAGCATGATTTGAATTTCCGTTGTTTGGAAATAATTCTGCGCATCACTAATGACAATCGGTAAGCCGAACCGTTGGAAATAATCAAGAATGATTAGGTTGTTGTTGCGCGTTGGCGTCAATAAGACAATATCTTGATAGCGAATTGGCCGGATTTCTTGCGTATCCCGATCCCAGATGGTTTCTTGATTATCAATCATTCGTTTAATTCGCTGTGCAACTGATGCAATCTGACCTTCAGCTTTATCAAGCTTGCCCGTTGATTCTTCATCAGTCGGTTTTGTTTCGTATAAAAGTAATTCAGTTGGCTGAGTTGGTTGATCGTCAGGATAATAAGTCGCACCATATTGCAATTCAGCGTTGTGATCGTAATCTAGCTGCCCTAATTGGCGGTCCATGATTTGTTTAAAGACTAAGTTGACGAAATCATCGATATTACGCCGTGAACGGAAGTTTTCTGCGAGAATAATGCGTTCACTATCGTTATCTGGCTTGGCGAATTCGTCGTACTTACCGAGGAACAAACTCGGATCAGCTAATCGAAAGGCATAGATGGATTGTTTAACATCCCCCACCATGAAGACGTTGCGGGGTGCTTGACTAGCGATAGTTTGAATGATTGTTTCTTGTAACTGGTTTGTATCTTGATATTCATCAACCAGGATTTCACTGAATTTATTTTGATAGAACGTTCGTGCTGCCTCTGATTCCGGAGTGTCACCGGCCAAAATATCCAAACAGAAATGTTCTAAATCGCCAAAATCTAGTAAATAGCGGCGTTTCTTCTCAGCTTGGAAGGCTTGCTTGAAATCGCGGGTAACCGTCACTAACTTACCGACTAACTCACCAGCGCGCCGTTGAATCTGACTGGTTTGTGCTTCGTCAAAGACAAAATAGGTTGTTAAAAGATCGTTTAGTGCCCCTTTGACATTATCGAGGGCGTTTTTGATCCGATCCTTATCATATTGTTCATCGGGTTCTAATTTCTTAGTTCGTTTGGTGGGTCCCAATTGGGCGTCGGTCAATTGTGTGCGCCACTGCGCCCAACTTAAAGTGGCCGCGTTGGCTTGAATGGCAGTTAGTGCTGCTTGTGCCGTTGCGATAGTTGGCAAGTATACCGCAAATTTCTCGTTTGTTTGACTTAGTTCGTTGGCGAGTGCCAAGTCTTTTAAACAGGTTGCCAAGGTCGCTTCTAACTTTGGCAGAATCGTTGTTTTGAAATAAGCACTGGTTGTTAGGCCAGTCTCTGGTACCTCGTAAGGGGCGGTTAGAGATTGTAACCATTCATCGGGCGCTGGATTGGCACCAGAGAAGTTAAACAGTTCAAAAACAATGTTGGTTAGCCCATCATCGTTGCGATCGTTCGAAAAATTTTGCGCTAAATCATAAAATAAGGCGTCGTTTGACTGGTAATGTTCTTCGCGAACGCGTTGCCAAACTTGATCCTCTAATAAGAGACGTTCCGCAGTATCACTTAATAACCGAAACGCGGGATCTAACTTAATCACGTAGTAGAAATGTTTAATGACTTGTAAGCAAAACGCATGCAACGTGCTGATTTGTGCGGTCGGTACTAAGCTGAGTTGCTGCCGTAAGCGTTGTTGCACCGCTTTGTCGGTTGCCTCGCTTGCTTTTTTTCGCAGTGCCGTTTGAATCCGTTGGCGCATTTCAGATGCGGCGGCTTCGGTAAACGTCACCACCAATAGTGAATCCACATCAGTGCCATTCAAGATTTTTTGAATCACGCGTTCAACTAAAACGGTTGTCTTCCCGGAGCCCGCCGAGGCAGAAACGAGGATATCATGCCCCGCGTGATCAACGGCTGCTTGTTGGGTTGGTGTAAATCGGCGATCACTCATGTCGTTCTTCCTCCGAGTTCATAATTTTGGCTAAGACGGCTTGATTATCAAGCGCACTTAATTGGCGATAATTATTTTCTGGTAACATCGCATCGAATTGGAAAATCGATTTATATGGCGACATTGTGAGTGCATTCGTGCGGTCGGGCCGCATAATCGGATTCAAAGCATTTTCGCCAGCAAAAATCGCTTCCCCCGCTGCTTTGATTAATTGATCGTTATGGGCAATTAATTGCTGTAACTCATCAAGGGTGACCAGTTGTTTCGATTTGAATGCCCCACTCTTTGGACGATTGAAGTTAAACAGTGGTGAATAGCCACTTTCTAAAGCTGTATCCAAGTTTTCGAGTAAGGTCTCATCGTTTAAAATTAAGCCATCATACTTAAATTGATCCAGTAATAATTGATCGAGTTCGCCTTTTTGTAGTTGAGCGAGTTTTTGTTTGTTCAGTTGCTTCAATGACATTGTTGGGTTTTGAAGGTGCAGATAAAAGGCCCCGGCTGGTTTTACCTTGCTTTGCGCTGGTAAAATTGCTGCTTGATCTTGCAAGACAGTTTCAAGGTATGTCAACATTTGCAATGCCAAACCATAGTATGCATCGCGGAAGCTAAAGCTGTGTTGACTGGATTTGTAATCAACAATTCCCAGGTAGGCTTGGTCGTTTAATGTCAGTTGATCGATCCGGTCAATTTTCCCCCGCACCTTAACCCGACGTTGATTGGGTAATTCGAATTCTAGACCAGCTAATCCTTGTTGGGCACCAACTTGGCCGAATAAGACTTCGGTTGCCAACGGTTTTAAGTTCGTTCGTTGACTCTGATCGCGCAATGTCCGGCTGACGCGTTTAATTGTTTGACTCAATTGTTGGCGAATGTAGCCCATTCGCGCTGATTTATTGAGGATCTTAAATTCTGGTTGTTCATACGCTTTTTGTAAGATTTCATCCGTCAATGCATCGATTTGTTGATTATCGAGATCGGGTAAGACTAAGCGTTGGGCTTGAATCATCTTGATAAATTGATCTAAGACTTGGTGGTAGAAATCACCGGTATTTGCAGGTGTCAGTTCAAAAATTGGGCGCTCGTTCAGTTTTAAGCCGTATTTTAAGAAATAAGCGTATTGATTTTGATAGAACTCTTCTAATTTCGAGATCGACGTATGGATTTCATTGCCATATAACCCAGTGACAATATCGCTTGTCAGTGCAACGGGTTGGTTATGGTACGCCAGACTTTGAAGGAGTTGATTGGTTAAGTAGTGACTAACAGGAAATTGTTGTAATAAACGATAAACAGTCTGCCATTGGTCAGGAATTAGTGTTTGCGTCGCTTGTGCTTGTCGCGCAACTTGAATCAAATCGCTTAACAAACTACGCCAAGAACCCGTAATTGGCGCTGTACTTGTCGGAATGACTTCTGCTAGAACGCGTTGCTCGGTTAAATGGAAGTAGTTTTTAATCCGGTCGACATAGGGGGATACCGTGTAGTTCGCCCCTTCCCCATTATTCAATGGATAAGTGAAATACAATCCTTCAGTACCACTTAAAAAGGCCAAGTAGTTCAGATAAGGTTCAAAGCTCATCTGACTGGCACTTGGATCAGTTAAGAATTGTTCTGAATTGAACCGATCGGTTAATAGTTGCCGATCATGGTCGGATAATAAGGCGCTGGTTTCAATCTGATCAGGCATCACTTGATCGGTCGCACCAATCATAAAGGTAATTTTGCGGCGTTTAGTCTGCACCATCCCTGATTCAGATAAAACGACCTGGTCGAGTGTCGATGGAATTTGCGCATATTGCGCCGTATTAAACCCGGCCGCTAGTAAATCCCAAAAGCCCTTTAGTTCGAAAGGTTGGTCGCCTAATAACGTCACATATTCATCCAACATCGTCATAAATGTTTGCCATGTCTGTTCCGGTTGGCCAGCTAAGGCAATTTGATTGGCTGCGAGTGCTTGGTCCCGCCAATTTAACAATTGTCGATCGACACCTTGTTCGATTAAGAATTGATAGAGCACTTTAGCGGCATCGCGCCCTGTTTTGGCACTGTCTAACCGTTTATAAAATGGTGGTAATACGGATTGAACATAATGCCGAATCCGATTGATCCGTTCCGTGAGCACTTCATCTTCTGTTGTTCGAACACCATCTTGGAAGGAACCGAACCGATAATATTGCCAATCGGCTGCGCTTAACCAATCATACCCTTCATACCCACTTTTTAAAATCAGATTTTCACACAAATCAAGATCAGCCCGGAATTCAGCGACTGATTGATAGTCATCTGGTATTAAAAGCTCCGTCTTCAAAAGCGCCATTACATCTTCATAGCGGTAGTAATGCTCTTTCACATCAAACAACGCTGCCAACATCGCAACAAGTGGATGGGCCGCCATTGTTTCCGGTAAATCGCAGAAGTACGGCACTTCGTATTCTGTAAAAATCGGCGCAATCATTGTTTCATAAGGGGCTAAATGCCGAGTCATAATCAAGAAGTCTCGGTAGCGATAGTGGCCGGTTTGGACTAAACGACGAATTTCACGGGCAACATACCGTAATTCGGTATACCGATTTTCGGCACCGATCACTTGAAGTTGCGTCGAATCGATTTCCGGTGCTGTTGGGATCTGACCGTGGTTTTCAGAAGCAACCCAGTACCGATCAAGCGCGAGTAACGTTGGTGAAACCCGCTGGTTAGTGGCAATCTGATCAGTCATGATGGGAATGTGATTTTGCTTGGCCTGTTGGTATAATTGATAATACGTACGCTCAGCTTGATAAAAGAAGCTGAGTTTTTCCGGTGGTTGTTGGTAATTAACATAGTCGGTAATTAAGGCTACGGTTAAGCTTGCTTGCTGCATTAAGACGGCGACTAGCGCTTGTTCTTGAGCCGTGAATTGTGCGAAACCTTCGATATAGAAATGACAATCGTGTAAGTCTTGTTTTTTTAAATAATCAGTTAAGGCATCAATTAACGTCGTATTTTCGATGAATTGCTTTTGCATAGCGGCTTCAAACGCCGTGGCAATAATGGTTATTTCCCGCAATTTAGTAGTCAGTTCGACTTCTTCGGGCGCTAGCTGGGCCGCAATCTCAGTTAGCTCATCGGGTGTAATACAGCCCACTTTAAGTTCCAATAGTTGGCTCGTTAATTGAGCAACAAAGCCTGTTTGATTGACTTCCCCACCAAATAAGCTGAGTTCTTCTGCATGTTCTTGCAAGAGGCGGTAGACAAGGATGTTTAACCCGGCGGTTGAAATCCGCGGAATCTGGTAGTACGGGGTATTTTTCATGAAATACCAAGCTAATCGACTTAATGAGAAGACTTGGACGCGTGAGGTTGCGACATACTCACTTCCAGGGGTTTTTAGGTCATTTAAAAGTGCGACTTCAGATTCAAATTTGATATGATTCGGGACCAAATAAAAAAAGCGGTCCGTGTTGGTGGCCTTAAGGTCTGTTTGTAGTTGCTTGACTAGTGTTTGATGGTGGTCATAACTAGCTGTACCAATAATAAATTTTAAGCTCATGGCGCCCACACTCCTTTGGCGTCATTTTACCATAGATAGACAAGTGATTGGGATAAAATCCGGCTAGTCCGTTGGTAAAAAGCGGGTATAATAGGAAACCCATTAACCTGTGCCCAATTTGATTTATGTGGCGGTCATTTTTGTTTTGCAGTATAGTAGTAAGGGTATCTTCAAGTCAGAAAAAGAGATTAAGGGTGATTGTATGCAGACTGGTGTTGGCCAAAGTCATGCGAAAATTATTTTAATTGGGGAACACGCTGTCGTTTATGGACAACCTGCGATTGCCCTCCCCATCTTTGCGGTTCAAGCGCGGGTAACGGTAACTCTCGAGCCGGCACTCCAGACACCGCAAATTAAGAGTACTTATTACAATGGTCCTCTAGAACAGGCTGTTGGTCAGATGCAAGGCATTCGCCGGTTAATTGAACAACTGTGGCATGCATTAGATCCGAACTTAACCCCGTTTGAATTGACGATTGAAAGTGACTTACCGCCCGAACGCGGGATGGGTTCTTCAGCCGCAACGGCCGTCGCCATCATTCGAGCGTTATTTGCGACTTATCATCAAGAGCTCAGTCAACAACGGCTGCTAAAGCTAGCCGCGCTCTCCGAAAATTTAATCCACGGTAATCCAAGCGGGATTGACGCCGCGACAACCGGCGCAACTACACCATTATGGTTTGTCAAAGGGCAGCCGCTTCAACCCCTACCCATTAATTTAAAAGGGTATCTCGTAATCGCCGACAGCGGTCAAAAGGGGCAAACAGGTGCCGCCGTCAAAAGCGTTCAGAATCAAATGATGTCCAATCCAGAACAAACGCAACCCTTAATTGACCATTTGGGTTATCTAACGCAACAAGTCGCAAGAAATATTGCCCAAAACGAATTAACGGTACTTGGCGCGAACCTCAACCGTGCTCAACTTGATTTGCGGGCACTCGGTGTCAGCAATGCCCGTGTTGATCATTTGATTGATGTGGCTAATCAGACCGGTAGTTTGGGCACTAAGTTAACGGGTGGTGGCCGTGGTGGCTGCATTATCGCCCTGGCCGCTACGCAAAGTGCTGCGGATGATTTGGCACAAGCCTTATCAGCAGCTGGTGCCATCAAAACTTGGATTCAACCACTACACGCACTTTAAAAAAATTAGGAGTATTACTATGGGACAATCAATTACAGCCAGAGCACATACGAATATTGCGCTCATTAAGTATTGGGGAAAACAAAATCCGGAATTGATTATTCCGTATAACAGTAGTCTTTCAATGACGCTAGATCATTTTTATACAGATACAACGGTCCGCTTTTCAACTGATTTGACTGCTGACCAAATTAGCTTTAATGGTGCCATTGCGGATACCAAAACTAGTACGCAGATGAGTCAGTTTCTCGATTTAATTCGAAAACAGGCGCATCTGCCTTTATTTGCTGCTGTGGAAACCATTAATCATGTCCCCAATGCTGCTGGGTTGGCCTCTTCTGCTTCCGGTTATGCGGCATTAGCTGCTGCAGGTAGTCGTGCAGCTGGGCTTGAACTTAACGATCGGGATCTTTCGAGATTAGCCCGCCGTGGTTCTGGCTCTGCAACCCGCTCGATTTATGGTGGTTTTGTGGAATGGCAACGTGGGACCAATGATTTGGATTCATACGCTGTTCCCGTTCAAGAAACAGTTGATTGGGACATCCAGATGATTGCGATTGTCTTAAATGATCGTCAAAAAGCCATCGCCAGTCGTGCTGGGATGGCGAATACGGTGGCCACGTCGCCCTACTACCCAGCATGGGTTGAAACCGCTCAAGCCGCAATTCCGGCAATGAAGGCCGCAATCGTTAAGAAAGATATAAATTTGGTGGGGCAATTAGCAGAACAAAGTGCGATGCAGATGCATGCGACAACCCTTAGTGCCGTCCCACCTTTCACCTATTTTGAACCTGAAACCCTACAAGCAATTAAAGTCGTGCAGACCTTGCGCCAACAGGGTGTTTCTTGCTATTATACTATGGATGCTGGTCCAAACGTGAAAGTGATTTGTACCAGTCAGGAAACACCTCAGATTTTAGCGGCGCTTGCGCCCTATTTTAGTCCTGAACAACTCCTTGTTGCTAAACCAGGTTCTGGTGTGAGCTATCGATAATGCAAATTTAAGTTAAACGTGAAAGGTTCTGATGGTTTGATAACGGCTAAAGCGCCCGGAAAGCTGTATATTGCTGGCGAATACGCAGTAGTAGAAACAGGTTTTCCGGCTATTATCGTGGCTTTAAATCAATTTGTGACAGTCACAATTGAAGAGAGTCATGAATATGGGAGTATTGTGTCTAAACAATACCAAGAAAATTCCCTTTATTGGCAACGACAAGGTGATGAAATGGTTTTTGATAACCGCGATAATCCCTTCCATTATATTTTGTCCGCGATTCGCTTAACGGAACAATACGCACGTCAAGCGGGTAAGACACTGCGCGTCTACCACCTACGGGTAAATAGTGATTTAGACTCTGCTGATGGTAAAAAATACGGTTTAGGCAGTTCAGCCGCCGTAACCGTTGCAACGGTAAAAGCTCTCTGCGCCTTTTATGAATTATCACTATCAAACGACCAATTGTATAAACTTGCTGCTATTGCGCATTTAGATGTGCAGGGCAACGGTTCTTTAGGCGACATTGCTGCTAGTGTTTTTGGTGGCTGGGTCGCTTATCGGTCATTTGATAAACAATGGCTTGCTGACATTCGACCAACTGTTAGTCTAACGGAGCTGCTCGAAATGCCATGGCCTAGTCTTTCAATCGAATTATTAACACCGCCAGCAGAGTTGTCACTCTTGATTGGTTGGACGGGGTCGCCCGCTTCAACCTCGCACTTGGTGGATAAAATTGCCCTTGCTAAAACAGAACGGCAAGCCGATTATCAAAACTTCCTCGCAGCTAGCAAAGCTTGCTTAGAAGCGATGGTCGAAGGGTTTCGTCGTAATGATTTAGCCCAGATCCAAGCTGAATTACGCCACAATCGTGCCATTTTACAAGATCTCGCTCACTTCAGTCACGTCGCTATTGAAACGCCAATATTACAGAAAATGGGCGCATTAGCCGAGACAATCGGCGGTGCTGCCAAAACATCTGGTGCTGGCGGTGGTGATTGTGGGATTGTCATTATTGATCGCGCTATCGAAACAGAGGCCCTCTTTGAACAATGGCGGGCCAATCAAATTGAACGATTGAACCTTGCAGTTCACCTCGTAGATTAGGAGCTTACCCATGGTCAGACCCAAACAATCCATTCAATCTCATCGGAAAGATGAACATGTCTTTTTAGCGGAAAAATTCCGCCATGGTGATGCCATCAATGACTTTGATGGAATTCGGTTTATCCATCAAAGCTTACCCGAAATTGCGGTATCCGACGTGGATATCAGTACCGATTTTGCCGGGACTAACTGGGCCAGTCCCTTTTATATCAACGGCATGACCGGTGGTAGTCAGCAGACAAAGAAAATTAACGCACAATTAGCGCAAGTCGCCCAAATTACCAACCTACCAATGGCAACTGGCTCCCAATCGGTAGCCATTAAAGATCCGTCACTAGCGGATACATTTAGCGTGATTCGCGAATTCAATCCCCACGGGTTTGTACTCGCTAATATTGGTGCTGGTAATGATTTGAATGTGTCTAAGCAAGCCGTCGCAATGACCCAAGCCAATGCCCTAGAAATTCACGTCAACACGCCACAAGAAATTGTCATGCCTGAAGGTGATCAAGATTTCTACTGGTTAGACGAGATTGCTAACATTGTCGCCAATGTTGGTGTGCCCGTTATCGTGAAAGAAGTTGGTTTTGGGATGAGTGCTGATACGATTGCGCAACTCAAGCAAATCGGTGTACAATTCATCGATGTTTCTGGCCGTGGCGGGACCAACTTTGTCACGATCGAAAACGAACGGCGTCATGATAAAGCCTACGATTACTTAGCTGATTGGGGCCAATCAACGGTCGAATCGCTCTTTGAATCACGCGCTTTCCAAAATGACGTCAACATCCTCGCTTCAGGTGGGATTCGGAATCCCCTAGATATCATTAAAGCACTTCGGCTTGGTGCCAGTGCTGTTGGGATTTCCGGTCAATTCTTGCACATGGTTTTAAAAGAAGGCCCGACACAAATGGCGGAAAACTTGCTCACTTGGCAAGCGCAGATTCAAGAGATTATGGCAATGCTTGGCGCACGCGATATTCAAGCGCTCCAAAAGGCGCCAATTATTCTCTCGCCTGAATTACGGCATTATTTGAATGAACGGCACATAACATTTTAAGCAGCAAAAGCCCGGTAGAAGGATTTCTTCTACCGGGCTTTATTTGATTGCTTAATTAGCAACTACGACTTTGCCAATCATTTGATTCGTTTCGACCAGTTGATGCGCTTGCCGTAAGTTGGCTGCTGAAATTGGGCTTAAGCACTTTGTCAGGGTTGATTGCAATTTGTTTTGTTCCAATAAGGTTGCAATCTGTCCTAAGATAATGCCTTGACTCGCTAAATCCGTTGTTTGATAGTAGGTCTTTGAGAAAACCCACTCCCAAGCGAACTCGACCCGTTTTTTAGTTAATTTTTGTAAATCGACCGGGCGATGATTTTCAGTGATTGAAGCGATGCGGCCATTGGGCTTAATCAGGCGCGCCATACTCTCCCAGTGTTGATCGATGTTATTCAACTCTAATATATAATCGACCGTTTGATAGCCGAGTGCGTGCGCCTGTTCAATGAGTGATTGATGATGGTTAACGACTTGATCCGCACCATGGGCCAGCGCCCACTTTTGCGTTTCCGGACGGGAGGCAGTCGCAATCACGTGCAATCCGGCCAAATGTGCCAGTTGGGTGGCGATCGAACCAACCCCACCTGCCCCATTAATGATTAGGATGGTTTGATCATGATTAGTGGTTCGATCTTCAAAATCAATGTGTAATTTCTCAAATAAAGCTTCCCAAGCCGTCAGCGCTGTGAGCGGCATCGCGGCAGCTTGCGCGTCCGTTAAATTCTGCGGTGCTTTTGCGACGATTCGTTCATCCACTAATTGATATTCGCTATTACTACCTGGTCGTTTAAAGTCCCCAACATAAAAGACACGATCACCCGGTTTAAATAACGTGACGGCATTGCCAATTCCTGTGACAATCCCAACAGCGTCCCAGCCAAGAATACGGGGCGTTTTTGATTGTCCTCTACCCCCTTTTCGAACGCCAACATCTACAGGGTTAACTGAAACAGCGGTCACTTGTACGCATAAATCGTGTGGTTTTGGTTTGGGACTGGGGAGATTAAAAGCCATTAAACTTTCTTCATTTGTAATCGGTAAATGTTTGGTAAAACCAATTGCTTGCATTAAAAATGCCTTCTTTCTTATTCACCATTAGTCTAAAACATTAATTGCCCCGTAACAATCGTGTATCGAATGTAACTAGTTACATTGTTTTCACTAGGCAAATGACTGCTAGCGGACTATAATGGCGGTATCAAAGGAGGCCATTTCATGGTTCAAGAACGGCACATTTATGATTGTCAGGCGGGCTGCCCGGTTGAAAGCACGCTTCAAATTATCTCGGGTAAATGGAAAAGTGTGATTATTTATCAACTTTTGCAACATTCAAATCTCCATTTTGGTGATTTGACGCGCGCTTTACCCGATTGTTCGCGCCGCATGTTAACCCTACAGCTGGAAGAATTAATTGCGGATCATGTGATTACTAAAACGGTGATTAGTCTCCGGCCGTTAAAGACTGAATACCAACTCTCTGAATTTGGTCAAACACTGAGTCCCGTGATTAACGCAATGGCAACTTGGGGAACTTATTATAATCAGGTTGCACAACAGGATGTTGGATACTGTAATTTGCAGTAATGCCTAAATTTGGATATTCGCTAAAGCACTTGACAAATTAACTTGGATAATGTAAAAATATAGTTGTTAAAAGTATAAGTAAACTTTGATAATGAAGTGGTGCATATTGAAAGAAACGAATTATGTCGAAAATAAAGTCTATGAATACCGAGTACTCCAACATCTTTCTCAAGAAAAATTAGGTCAAGCGGTTGGTGTTTCCAAGCAAACCATCTATGCAATGGAAAAAGGCAACTACTCACCTAGTTTGATTTTAGCCTTTAAGCTCGCACGATTTTTTGATGTACCAATTGACGTTCTATTCACTTATCGGGAGGCGTAACAATATGGCCCTACTACACTTTTTAAATCAAAATGCCCATGTAATCGCTGGTGTGGCAATCGGATTAATCATCATTTCAATTCTGTTTTTCTACTATGGTATAACTAGAATTGGACGTTCGGATGAACGCTCACAGCTTATTATGTATCGCGTTTTTAAAACGATGTTTGCAGCGTGTTTATTATCGATGATTTTATTTATGACTTTTGTGCCAGACCGCTTAACAGCAGTTCGAGATTGGTTTACAACTCTATTCAGTCTTGTATTTATCAGTGGCGCATGCGCTGTTTTTATTGAACCACGGCGTAAAGTTTAACCCTTAAAAAAAAACGGTTTAGTCAATCTAATGACTAAACCGTTTTTTTAATGTGTTGTTTTTCGTCCTTTTGGAATTAAATAATAAAAGATACCGATTAAGATGAGATCAATGATCATCAATCCAATAAAAATCGCTGTTCGACCCGTTAGGTAAAAGAACCAACTACCAATTGAGAAGCCAATGATTGAGCTAACAACTAGGTGCAGCGCAAAAATTTGGGTTTGTGCCACGCGGAATTTACGATATAAACCAGTGCTGAGCCCTTTTTGTGCGTGATAACCATTGATAACTTGGCTAAATAAATAAGTGAAACCGACCGCGATGATCATGAGGACGGCAATTACCGCGATTACACCCGCATTTTGACGGAGCCAGTTGACGCCGACTAACGGCGTCGTCTTCGGTGTTAAATAACTGTGCTTAGTCGTTTTGAAAATCTTTTGGTAAGTTTTCAGATGCGCTCCCATCTGCGGACCATCAACCAATACGGTGACTTTATTCAGTGGGCGATCATTTAATACAAATTCTGGTGACGTGGATACAAAAATGTGCTGATCAAGCGTAGTTGTCTGATTCGTACCGACAACGCCAATCACGGATAAGTAGCGACCATGATCTTGATAATACGCTTGACTAGCTGGTTTGTAGAGTTCAGCAAGTCGTGATTGACCAGCAACGACGACTGGAATCTGTGATTTGAAATCGTAACTGGAGAAGAACCGGCCGTCTTTTAATGGGACACTCGATAACTTCCCTTTCGCATAGACATATGAGAACCGGGAATCAACGTTGAATTGAATTTGAAAATGGCTTAATTTCGCGGCATCAATTTTTTGAATGGTTTTTTGAATCGACTGTTGACTCTTAGAATTAAAAATCACAGCATTTTCTGATAAACTATTGTGATTTAAGCGTTGGCTATAGTTAGTTTTTGCACGTTGGCTAATCGTTAACATGCCTAGAACTGTTAAACCAACTAGTAAACAATCTAATATTATTTTTTTCAGGCGCACAGTGGGCCCTCCTTTAAAGCAGACTATTGAATCCAGTAAAACCGATCACGCATTAAATCGAATGGGCGTAAGTAACGGTTAATCCGTGATAAACGGGCGTCGTTGTGATAATGGGCCGCCGTCCAAAAGGCGTGACTATTCGTGGCGCCAAAACGTTCGCCTAAGCACAACAAAACGGGGGCATTTGGCATTGCACGAAGTTGTTGCAGCAATTCATAATCAACTGGGACGCCGTTGGGTGACCAGGACATTAAGACTGCATCGACTTGCGGACCATATTTTGGGACCGCTTGTTTGGCGTCAAGAGCTACCACTGACGTGACTAATTGGCGCCCTGTTTCATTCTCGGCAGTCCAGGCTAAACTATCGGTACAAATCACATCAGCGCCTGCCTGCCGTAAACCAGCACTTAAATAGCCGTTACCAGCCATGACTTCTAGAAAACGCCAATTGGGAAACTCGCGGACAATCGCCGCCGTCAAATCTGTAGTGATATAGGCCCACATGCCAAAGCGATTTTGCAAATATTCACGGTAATTGCGCAGTAAGTGGTCGATTAACTGTAACTGACGTTGAACCTCAGCCACACTAGCGGCGCTAAAAGCCCCCTGTTCAGCCTGGAGTAATATTTCTAAATACAGAGATTCATCAATTCCCAAAACGGGTAAATTATGTATGGGCAAGCCGTCCTGTTCAATCTGCAATAAACTAGTTAAAACAGCATGAATTTGTACTTGAATGGCTGGGACGGTTGCAAAAAAACGTTGACTCTGGCGCAATTTCTCTGGATAACTTAACTGTATCATAATGGATTCCGTTTCTAATATAAGTTTCTCTTAAACGATTAGAAAAACCTTCCCAATCGGAAGGCCAAATCGAACGTTTTAACGAATCCCGAGTGCAATGCGTGCATAACGGGACATCTTACTGGTATCCCACGCTGGGTACCAGACGAGATTGACTTTAACTTCATTGACTTCTGGAATTTTGCCCATTGCTTGATGAATCGAATCCGTTAAAACATCGGTTAAGGGACAGCCCATCGTTGTAAGGGTCATATCAATCGTACATAAGCCATTTTCATCCAGGTTTAAACCGTAAACCAAGCCGAGATTCACAATGTCAATCCCGAGTTCTGGATCAATCACGGTCTCGAGCGCGGCTAGAATCCGTTCCTTTAAGTCTTCAATTGCTGCATCATCTTGTGGTTGGTCTGCCATGTGTCCTGCCTCCTGGTCACTCTAATAGCTCTATTATACTGGTTCAACCGACCAGTTACAACTGACGATCATTGACAACAATCCGCATACCCCCTAGAATAAAAAGACATATCGTGTTTTAACCAAACACGTTTTTAAAAGGAGGCGCCGCTATGCATCAAAAATTGATTGCACTGGATTTAGATGGGACTACCCTCAATTCAGATGCCCAAATTACACTTAAAACGCAACAAACTTTAACTGAATTACAAAACGCTGGCCACATTGTCAGTATTGTCACAGGGCGCCCAAATCGTTTGAGTGAACCTTTCTACCAACAATTAGGTTTAACGTCGCCAATGGTTAACTTTAATGGGGCTTTAATGCACATTCCGGGACAAGCCTGGGCCGGTGAATATCAATATACGATTAATAAAGACATTGTCTTTAGTCTCTTCCAACTAAAAGAACGCTTTAAGATTCAAATGATTGCCGCCGAAGGTAAAACGATGTTTTTAGCTGATCAAGCTTATGCCAACACGTTTTCTTTCTTCCCCACAACGTTGAAGTCCGATGAAATTTTAACCCGCGAATCGCTTCGGCAAGACCCAGCGGCCGTCACGGTTTTTGTGGAACGCGCTGATCAAGATGCGTTACGTGCTGAAATTCTGCGCCAATTCCCTGACGTTTCCGTCAACACTTGGGGTGGTCCTGCTAGCGTCTTAGAAATTGTGCATCATGGGATTCACAAAGCAACCGGCCTCGCAAAACTAGCGGCACACTACGACATTGATCAATCAGATATCATTGCCTTTGGTGATGAAAGTAATGATTTGGATATGTTAGCCTATGCCGGTACCGGGGTTGCGATGCAAAACGCAATTGCACCGATCAAGGCGATTGCAGACGACATCACACCACTGACGAATGCGCAAGATGGTGTGGTCAATTATTTACGGCAATATTTTAAGATGGATTAATGAAAAAGCGATTCGACAATTTCTGGTCGAATCGCTTTTTTTGATGGATGAAACGTGCTTTTCAAGCTAACTTTCTGTGCTTAGCTACATCCGTCAAATCACCGATTTTGTCGGTAATCTGCCTGATTAGGCTAATCCTCAGAAGATACCCGGCTTATTGCACACTCTATTCTGAAACGTGCTCCGTCAGATATACACTTCCGGTTAGTTACATACCGCAAACGATCGGCTACGCCGCTCATTCACGGTATTAGACTAATCCTCAGCGTATGACCATCTGACGTCGCACTCTATTTTTCGTCGCTCTTTAGCACGCCGCCTACTGAGTAGCGGTCTGGTTGCATTTCGTTTAGGACAACGTGCACGTGTTCTGCAGGTGCGCCTGTGTTTTTAGTGATTGCTTCTGTGACGTCTGCACAGAGTTGTTTTAATTGTGCTTGGCTCCGGCCAGCGATTAAATCGATGTGTACTAATGGCATGTGTGGTGCCTCCTTTAATTGAATACTTATATTATGCCTGTTTTAACGCAATTGAGCAACGGTAATTACTGTGTTTTTAAGCAAAAGAATGTATAATAATAGCTAATATTGATTTATCTATGGAGGCATTACAATGAGTGAACCCCTTTACCGTCAATTGACGGCCTGTACCAGTGTTTTAGTTGGTAAGAAAGCCACTGCAGACGGCTCAACTTTAATCGCACGTAACGAAGATAGCCAGGCAGCTTGGCCTAAACATTTAACCATCCATCCCCATCAAAAGTTAACGACTGCCCCGCACTTTGTCTCAAAAGACACGGGTTTTTCAATCGATTTACCACTTGAAGCCGCAAAATACACGGCGACACCCGAATGGACCGATGAATATGGACTATTCGAAGAAGACGGCATTAACGAATACGGCGTTGCGATGAGCGGCACCGAAAGTGCTTATAGCAACAGTCGCGTTCTCGGCTTTGACCCCTACATCGACAACGGGATTGCTGAAGAATCCATGATTACAGTCGTCTTACCCTACGTGAAAACGGCCCGTGAAGGTGTTGCGCGGCTAGGCGCCATCGTTAGTGAATACGGCACCACTGAAAGTAACGGGATTCTCTTTTCCGATGTCGATGAGGTCTGGTATCTTGAAATCGGCAGTGGACATCACTGGGTTGCCCAACGGATTCCGGATGATAGCTATGCCGTGGTTGCCAATCAACTCGCGATTCAAGAAGTGCAATTCGATCAACCGGATTGGTTCATGACTTCAGACGGGATTCAAGATTTTGTGCGTGATAATCACCTATGGCAAGCTGATACGCCATTTAACTTCCGCGATATCTTTGGGACCAAAGACCAAAGCGACCTTGTTTACAACACACCGCGCGTTTGGTACGGTCAAAAATTGTTAACGCCATCTGTCGCACAACAACCTCAAGACTTTAACCTCCCCTTCTTACGGCAAGCCGATGCGCCCATTCAAGTCGAAGATGTCGCGCGAATTCTAGGCTCGCATTATGAAGGCACGGTCTACGATCCAATCGGTCACGGCACACCACAAGAAAAACATGCTTTCCGCCCAATTAGTTTAGCAAAGACGCAAGAATCACACATTCTCCAAATGCGCCCTAACTTACCGGTCGATGTCAGCGGGCTTCACTGGTTATCAATGGGTGTCACGGCACAAAGTGTCTACGTGCCATTCTATGCGGGTGCCGATGACGTCCCAGTCAATTACCAAAAAGGGACAAAGGATTACAGTCAAGATTCGATCTACTGGACCTATAAATTAGCTGGTATTTTGGTGGATGCACACTACGCCAAGTTCGCCAAGGACTTGGAACAAACGCAAAAACACATCAATAGCTTAATGGTTCAAAATATCGTAACAACCGATCAAGCGGTTGCTGCTGAAACCGATGCGGTCCAACGAACGATGTTGATGACCAAGGGCTCTGCAAAAGCTGCGCAACTTGCCCAACACGAAATGGAACGCCTCACCGCAAAACTGATTACGGATAGCGCGAACCTATCACCACTCAACTTTACAACGGATAGTAATTTATAGATAAAAATGGTCCCACATCGTATTTTGATGTGGGACCATTTTATTTACTCAGCAATCATCTCTCTAATCTTGTAAGTTCCACTTGCGTGTCTAACTTCTACCCGATAAGGATGTCCATGGACAACTAATTTAGAAGGAGTAAATACATTTCCATTTAGGGAACCATAGTAGTTTTGGCCATTGGTGACTTCTGCCAGATAGCTGTTGTTTCCTAATACGACTATCTTATAATGCTTAAATAATTCGTTAGCAAAGGTAACGACGATTTTATTATTTTTAACACTCATGTCAGCAACTAAAGTGTTCAAGAACAGTTGCTGTGCATGGTTAATTCTTTGAGTCAATATCGTCTTTTCCGAGCCCTTAACTGCGTTAATTTGTGTTCGTAATTAATCTAATAGGTCTTGTGTGACCTCAGGTTTCAACTGATCGTTTGTTTCAAATAACGCTTCAACTTGACGTTTCAGAAGAAGAATATCCTGACTAATCATTTTGAGAATGTAAGACTTGTGCGGTAATTCAGCCACTACGGTAACAACATGTGCATCCGCTTGGTTAGGAATTGTTAAGACATTATCGTCGAGCTAACCACCACTACTGATACCATTTTTGACCTCTGCAACTGGTTGGTCGTCAACAAGTACCTTAATTTTCGCATAGTCTTTAAACTTCTCATCAGTAAACGATACCACTAATGCTGATTGTGAATCCAGTTGAATATCTTTGACTAATGTAGCTAGGTATTTGTCTTCTAATTTTGTAAATAGTTCTAAGAGTCTTTCTTTATAGTCAAAAGTAGAAGGAAGAGCATCAATTCGATTTCGGAGAGCATCTAGTTTAGCTTGGGTTAGAATTGTACCAATCGGTTCTGATGCATTCAAATAGTTTAATAACTCTTCTTCAAGTGCAATACTATCAATTGAGTGTTCATATCATTTAAAAGTACCATTTTTATTTTGCTGTTCAATTGTAATCACATCAGTCGGTTTAGGCATCTCGATTGTTTCCCAAACATTATTTGTTAACATACTTTCAATTGGCTCTTTATTGACGAGTTTGGAAATCACTTGTCCATTCTTTTTAAGGATTAATTGCTCATCCTTAAATACATCGGTTTGGTAGTCAGTCAGGTTAACTTGAATACCGTGGTCATTCAGCGATACGGTATCGATTAAGCGCATGGGTAACTGTTTATTAGTTTCTTTATCATTTAACCAAATAGCTTCTGGTAAAGGTGCTAATTGACTAATTTCAGCTTTAACTGCTGCGGAAATATCAAATCCCCATTGTTCGAAATAAGGCTGCATATTATAACCCGTAATTCTAGAAACATTTAGAACAAAGTTTTGCATCCGCTCATTGTCTGGTCCAAATGCAAGCTTGTTTTCACGATAGTATTGATGTAAAACGGGGTAAAAGTTATCACCAAATGTATTTCCTAATTGACCAAACATAACCATCTTTAAATTATTATTTTGTGCGTTGAATTGCTTATTATCAGATTTTAGATAAGTATGCATTTCTGGGTAGTATTGATCTAACGATGTTATTTTACCAGTCAATTCTTTTTGAGCCGCTAATGCATAAATGTTAACACTTGATTCTACAACAGCACCCCATTTCCAAGGTGTTTGTTGTCTCTGATGACCACTTTCATGCCAGATGCCCCAACCTTCATTTGTCTTCAGTAGTCGTTGCAAAGCGCGATCATTATGGAAGCCCATAAATTCATTTTCTGTATACATATACAACTTAGGTGACTCTAAGAAATGTTGGAGATGGCGATCAACAAAGTTTACTGGATTTCCTTCAGTAGTAATGCCTGAAACCCGATCTTGTGCCGTTAAAAACCGATCATAATAAGTCATCAGTTCTTTAGGGTCACCGAGATATTTTTTAGCCATTGCGTAACTAACTGTAATTAATGCTTTGTTACTGACCAACTGCACATCTTTAGCATTCGTCATTTCCGCCATTTGTTTCTCAAAGTCTGCGACGCTAGTTTGATTTAAATCGAAATATGGCATTGATCCTGTTGCCCCTGATATTGTGATTGTTGCTTCACCAGAATCATTAAGATTAGTCACATAAATCGGGCCCTCATTTTCAACGGTAATCGTTGTAATGCCCTTTATTAATGGATATTGTTTTTGAGTTTCTCGTTCGGGCGAACCAATTGTGATAGATAATGAATCTTGCATCCCCTGAGCAACTGTCAAAACATCCCCTTTTTGGGCGTATAAACCGCTAGGCTCTAAACTTGAGTAGCGTAATGTTCTGCGTTGCCGTTCTTTTTCTTTAAAAACATCACCACGACCAATATAGGTTTTCATTTCTTGTGGTGCTTTTAGAGTTTGCTGGTGCCTCCCTTGGATTTGAGGCTATCTGCTAGCACGCTACTCGCTAAATTTTGGTGATTGTCACTTGGTTCAGCCTTAACTGTTTGTATAGAACTGATGGTGCTAGTTGTTAGGATTCCTAACGCTAAAATTCCGATTACATTCTTGATAGTCTCATCCCCTAAAAGTATTATTATTTTTATAACATATTCAGATTAGCATGGACTGCTGAAAATTGTCTATTAAAAATGTCAATAATGATAACTACAACTATTACATTTAAGAATAAATCGCTCTATAACTGTGATAACAGTGTTTACAATTGTGTAAAATAAAATAAGACCCACCACTTATTAAGTGATGGGTCTTATTTTATTCAGCTATAAATGTATTATAATGAACACCCTTACTAAAGTAATTCCGCCACCAATGGCCAATTGATCATCTTCCAAAAGTTTTCGATGTAATCAATCCGATTATTCTGGTATTTCAGGTAGTACGCATGTTCCCAAACGTCAAGTCCAAGTAGTGGTCGATTACGACTCATAAGTGGTGAATCTTGATTAGGCGTTGTCATGATTTGTAGTTCACCATTTTGATCGATAACAAGCCATGCCCAGCCAGAGCCAAATACACCAAGGGCAGCTTCGGTGAATGCTTCTTGGAACGTCTTAAACTTCCCAAAGCGGGCTTCAATCCGTTCGAGTAATTCCCCCGTTGGTGCTTCTGGCGCATTCGGTGTTAGAATTCGCCAGAAGAAACTATGATTGGCATGGCCCCCAGCATTATTGCGGACAGGTGTTTGAAGATTCTCAGGTAAATCATCGATGTGTGTCAACAAATCATGTAATGATTTACCTGCTAAATCGGGGTGCTTGGCTAGCGCCGCGTTGAGTTTTGTTACATAAGTCTTATGATGTTTATCATGATGCAGATGCATTGTTTCAGAATCGATATACGGCTCTAAGGCCACATATTCATAAGGTAGTGCTGGTAATTTAAATGTCATTGTTCACCCTCCTTGTTATAACCTCATCATACAAGTCTATGGCGTTAAAAAGCGAATAATATGATTCTACGACCATTGAAAAAAGCTGACTAATGTTTATTAGCCAACTTTTTTTGAATCCTGGGTAGCTGCGTATCGATTTCTGCCAACATCATGTTCGGTGTCTTATGTTGGAAAAAAATGGTGTAGTCCGCAAGCCGATAATACTTTGGTCGTCGTTTGTGATACAGTTCGCGTAAACCATCGTGGCCCAATTGATTCACAAGTGGCCGCCGATCATTGCGCGAAACGCGGCGCCAATGTGCTTCATAACTCCCATTTAGGAAAAAAATGGGGATATGACTCTGTTCAAGTAAATGGCGCGTCTGAGCATCATCCACGACCCCGCCGCCGGTTGCGATAATCCCATCGTGTTGGATCAATGTCTGTAAGGCCTCAAATTCCATTTGTCGAAATGCAGCCTGCCCTTTTTCGGCAAAGATTTCGTTAATCGTCATTTGCTGTTCTTGCATGATGTAGCGATCCAAATCAATCCAGTCACAATGGTAATGATGTGCAACTTTGCGAGCAATGGTCGTTTTACCAGACCCCATAAAACCGATTAAAATCAGTTGCATCTAGTCAATCAACCCCTATGGTTCTATTTCAAATATATTGTTGGTTCCAAGACTGCTCCGCACATACGGTCAGTTAAACACTCTTTACAAGTTAGTTTCATTGTAAGGTATCTGTGGGTTGGTTACCAGTTTTTTTTTGAAAATAGATTAGCCGCTAAAGTCGTTAGCGGTATGGATTGAATTTTTGGAACACCAATTGCATCGAGGTAAACAAGATTAATGGCATCTCCTTGATTCTTCTTATCATGTAAAAGTTGCGTGAAGAGTCGATCACTCATAAGTAACGGGCTATCTGTCGGCAAGCCGACCGCATTTAAAACAGTTGTAATCACTGGTGTTAAATGCGCTTCAGTCAGTCCACTTTGTTCGACTAAGTGCTGCATGGCAACTAACCCGATGCTGACCGCTTCACCGTGCATCAGGCTGCCATTGGCCAGGGTTTCAACCGCGTGACCAATCGTATGACCGTAATTTAATAATTGGCGTTGATTACTTTCTTTTTCATCGGCCATGACAATCTGTGCCTTGTAGTGCACACTTTGCTGAATTAGTGTTTCAGCCTGCGCTAGAATCATATGCGCACTTTGAATCCCTGTCACCTGTTGCCAAAATGTCCCACCGTTGAGTGCAGCCACTTTAACGATTTCCGCATAACCGGCCAGTAATTGGCGTTGATCCAGCGACGTTAAAAAGTCGGGATCAATCAATACTAAATCCGGCTGGTAAAAAGAACCAACTAAGTTCTTGCCAGCTGGTAAATCAAGTGCAGTCTTTCCACCGACACTACTGTCAACTTGTGCCAAAAGCGAGGTTGGCATCTGAATAAATGCAATCCCCCGCATATAGGTGGACGCGATAAACCCCGCCAAATCACCGACAACCCCACCACCTAAAGCAATCACCCCGTCATGACGGGTAAAATTCGCCGCTGCCAGTTGGGAATAAAGTGCCATTGCTTGGTCAAGTGATTTCGACGTTTCACCAGCCGGAATAATAATCGGTGTGACTTGATAGCCAGCTTGGATTAATTGAGATTCGACCGTTTCTAAATACAACGGGGCAACATTCGTGTCTGTGATTAATGCGATTTGACGAGGTGTCCAAACTTGCGCGATTTGTTCAGCACAGATGTGATACAAACCAGATTGGATCCGAATCTGATAATTTTTTTGTGTGAGGTGGACATCAATTATCACCATTAGTGCCGCCACTGTTTGACGATCGCATCAACGGCCCACACTTGATGACACATTTCAAGATAAGTAGCTGGCTTTAAGGCTTGTGCGCCATCAGAAAAGGCTTTTTCTGGATGATCATGAATCTCAACTTGTAACCCACTTGCCCCAGTTGCGACTCCAGCCCGAGCCATTGGCGTCACAAGATCCCATTCACCAGTCGCATGACTCGGATCAATTAAGACTGGATAGTGCGTTAATTTTTGTAAAACTGGGACAGCATTTAAATCAAATGTGTTGCGCGTATAGTGATTGTCAAACGTCCGAATCCCGCGCTCTAACAGCATAATTTGTTGATTACCGTTGGCAGCAATGTACTCGGCAGCATTTAATAAATCATCAACAGTTGCTGCTAAGCCACGTTTTAAAGCAACGGGAACGTTGGTTTTTCCAACAGCTTTCAATAATGAAAAGTTTTGCATATTGCGCGCCCCGATTTGAAAAATATCGGTATATTGCGCCACTAAATCAACATGCGTTTCATCCATCACTTCGGTCACAACGTCCATTTGATAAGCATCAGCAGCCTTGCGCAATGCTTTCAAACCAGCTTCGCCCATCCCTTGAAAGGAATACGGTGATGTCCGCGGTTTATACGCGCCACCCCGCAAAATAGTCGCACCGCCTTCTTTAGCAACTTTGGCCATCGCCATAATGTGGTCAGCAGATTCGACCGAACAAGGACCCGCCATCACCGTGAAGTCTGCACCGCCAATCGTACTGTGTGCTAATTCGATGACCGTGTTTTTGGGTTGGAATAGCCGACTGCCAAGCACGTAACTCGGTTCATCCGTGGTGGTTGCCGCAATGACTTCTTCCTCTGCTGGGGTAAAATCAATTGCTTTTGCACCGATCACCGCTACATGGTGCTTAATCTGATAGACATTCGGATTTGTCGTGCGTTGTCGTGCGCAAAAATCATCAATCAGCGCTGAATCAGTATTTGGTTTAAATTGAATAATCATAAATTATTAAAACTCCTTCGTTAAAGCATGATAGATGGGATCGGTTTGTAGGACCTGGCCCGTCCAGAATTGAAAACTCAACGCGGCCTGTTCAACTAACATGCCAAGCCCGTTTTGGGTTGGATGACCACTTCGAGCCGCTAACTGTAAAAAAGCAGTCTGACGTGGCGCATATATTAAGTCGGCAACTAAACAAGTCATCGGTATTTGACCAATTAAAGGTGCTGCTAGCGGTAATCCAGGGGTATTGACCATGCCAAGATTCGTGGCGTTAATCACGCAATCAGCATTACTGAGTGCTTGTTGGAGTGCCTGTTCATCGGCATAATTATGTAGCACGATGGACATCGAATGGTGATTAGCAATTTTTGCCAGTCGTTGTTCAACCGCCGCATAAGTCGTATTTTGACGTTTGAAGACCTGAATCGTCGCCACACCATAACGAGCGGCGGCTTCGATAACCGCGAGAGCAGCGCCCCCACCACCCAGAATAACAATCTGCTGACTAGCCAGATTGGAATATCTTTTCTGCAAAGCGCGCCAAAAACCATCGCCATCAGTATTCGTGCCTACCAATTTACCCGATCGTAAAGCAACCGTATTGATGGCGCCAACGAGTTGCGCAGTTGGCATTAACTCGTCCATTAATGGCACAAGCGACTGTTTATAGGGCATTGAAAGATTAACGCCTGCCACACCAAGCGTCCGAATCGCTTTTGCGACATCTTGCGGCCGTGCTTGGCTATCGAAAACCAGATACCGCGCGTCGATTTGATGTTGTTTAAAACCCAGATTATAAATCATGGGTGACAAGCTATGGTGCGCTGGATGCGCAACCAAGCCGTAAAGAGCTGTATAACCTGATATCATTACATTTTCCTCTAAAACTATCATACTTTACTTAATGAGATTTTTAAATGGGAGCAACAAAAAAAGACAGCGATTCTTCTGTCTTTTGATTTGAATTAATATTTAATGAGTTGCGTAAATGCAAATTGACCCGGAATAAAATGTGACTCAGTATATTCAAAATGCTTTCCAGAATCATTAAACCCGATACTAATCATATTACCAATACAATTATTTAACTCCAAATCAAGGTATTGATCATCAAGTGCCGTAGTTGATTCAATTTTTAACTGCCGTTTAATGATCGCAATTTTGACTCCAAGCCGTTCCTGCAGGTAATTATAGATTGACTGTTGTGCGATCTCTTTCGTCAAATTGACGACGATTTGTGCATTGAAGTAACTAATATTTAATACAGCGTTTTTTCCATTCACTTTTCTTAGTCGGATTACTTCATAAACGGGTAATCCATTAGCAAATCCAGTTTTATCCTGAATAGTGTGGTCAACTAATTTTAAGTCACAACTAATAACGGTTGTTGCATAGGTTAGTGACCGATGCTCATTTAAAGCTTGTAGTCCCTCTGCTTGACCTAAACTAAGATTAAACTCGTCAGACTGTGCGTTATTATTTTCTAAAATGACAACGCCGCGACCTTTAACACTGTACACAAGTCCTTCTTCAACCAGTACACTGATTGCCTTGCGAACGGCATAACGACTTGCATTGAATTCATTAATTAGCTCATCCTCGATTGGTAAACGCATTTTAACACGGTAGGTTCCGTCGAGAATCCGTTTTTTTAATTCAGCATAGATTGTTTGATATGTTTGATTTGCCATAGTTGCCACCTCTAATATATTGCTGTACTTAGTATATCACACAATATGTTTGAATAATTGTTTAAAATATATTCGAATATATTTGGAAAACCTTAAAATTCGTTGTAGGATTAACCCAATAAATGAAAACGCTTAACGGAGGCTTCATTATGAAAAAAACAACTAATTATCAGCAACTAGCTCAAGCCATTCTTAAAAATATAGGTGGCAAAGAGAATATCAACAATTTAATTCATTGTATTACCCGGTTAAGATTCTACTTAAAGGACGAGTCGCTTGCTAACGATGAAGCTATTAAGCAATTATCCGGTGTGATTAACGTCCAAAAAGCCGGTGGTCAATATCAAGTTGTCATTGGACAAGCCGTGACAGAGGTCTATGACGCCGTAATTGCATTAACTGGTCCTTTTGAAAATGATAGTGCAGAACAAAAGACGCAACCGGTCCAAGATGATCACGAGTCTAAATCAATGATTGGAACAGTTAAATATTTCTTTAGTCAATTAATTGGTGTGATGACGGGTGCGATGATTCCAGTCATTGGTTTACTAGCAGGTGCCGGTATTCTAAAAGGCATTCTGGCGGCTTGTCTCGGCTTTCATTTACTGACGATCAATAGCGGCTCTTATCTTATCTTAAATTCGATTGGCGATGCAATCTTCTTTTTCCTTCCAATTATTTTAGGCTTTACAGCAGCAAAAAAATTGGGATCAAATCCTGTTAACATTGCGGTTGTTGGTGCAGTTTTAACGTATCCGAATATTATTAAGGCTGCTAGCCAAGTTGCGACAGCCCATATTTCCTTCTTTGGCATTCCAACCACACTTGTGTCATACACCGCTTCTGTTTTCCCAATCATTATTGCGGCTTGGTTGGGTAAATATATTGAGCACTTTTTAAATCGTGTTATTCCAAGCTATATTCGGAGTATCTTTGTGCCTATCTTAGAAGTTTTAATCCTCAGCTTAATTATTCTAGTGGGGATTGGCCCGGTAATCACCCTTTTAAGTAAAGGCTTGGCAGACTTATTCATTACCATTTATAATTTCAATCCCGCACTTTCAGGGCTTGTAATTGGTCTTTTCTATCAAACAATGGTTATTTTCGGTTTACATTGGGGCCTGATTCCAATTGTTATTAACGATATTGCCACTAATGGCCATAGTTATTTAAATGCCATTTTATCGATTACAATGGTTGCTCAAGGTGGTGCAGTGCTTGCAGTTTTCTTGAAAACTAAAAATAAACATCTTAAGGAAATTTCATTAGCTGCCGCCATCTCCGCGTTTTGTGGCGTAACCGAACCAGCTTTATATGGTGTCAATTTGAAGTATAAACGAGTTTTTATCACAGCCAGCATCGCTAGCGGGGTAGGTGGCTTAATCACAGGTTTATTACACGTTAATAATTATGCGCTTTCGGGTTCATTAATCGGATTTCCCGCCTTCATTACGCCAAACGTTGGTATTAATCAAAATTTCTACAACTATCTTATTTCACACTATAGCACTTTATTGATTGCTCTAATTCTTACTTTATTGTGGGGCTATTCGGATCGTTACTTAAAAGCAAACACAATTGAGGGCTCAAAATGACACTGATTAATATGCAGTTTTATGCCAATACATTGCAGCAGACAGCAATAATTAGTGTGATTCTTCCTGAACCCCGGTCTAGCGATCAAGTATCCTTGACAGCTACAGAGTGGCCCTATATGATTTTGTTGCATGGATTAGGGATGAACCAGTCAGATATTATCCGCAAAACAAGTATCGAACGATACGCAACGGCGACCCAGATGGCGATCATTCTTCCTAGTCTTGGCCGTAGTTGCTACCTAGACAGTCCCTCTTTTCCTGCCTGGCAATTCCTGACAACCGAATTAATGCCTAGAGTCACCGCTACGTTCAAACTGTCAACTAATCTAGCAGATTGTTTTATCGCAGGGATTTCAATGGGTGGTTATGGTGCATTAAGATGGGGATTGATCGAACCTAAGCGATTTAGGGGGATTGGCGTAATTTCAGGCGCGGTAAATTACTTTAATTGGTAGATTGCAAATTTAATCCGAATTTTCGGACAAATTTGTCAGCATAACCTG